>Ga0209380_10000549_pt1 | contig 26466 bp, 26 predicted proteins | sample HubBroMetageWFT6_FD_188347 | JGI IMG/M metagenome (GOLD analysis project Ga0209380, IMG submission 188347) | Warmed and freeze-thawed soil microbial communities from the Hubbard Brook experimental Forest, New Hampshire - Hubbard Brook CCASE Soil... | ecosystem: Environmental > Terrestrial >... | reverse complement strand
CTTTCGCCATTTTCTGAATGACCCTGTCCATCTGTTCGATGCGTCCTGCAAGTTGCTCCAGTTCCAGTTTGAGCTGCGACAATAGAACACGGAACGAGCCGGACAGATTCAACTCGGCGTCTTCTAGGATACGAGGGAGTTGCTCCTCCAGATATCTCCGGCCCTTGGGCAGAGTCAACCCACGTTCCAGAAGAAGACTGCGAATCTGGTTCACCACCGCCGTGCGTCGCATCACCCAGCGCTCGCGCACCCGATGCAGCGCTTGCAGGTCCAACTGTTCCTCTGTCTTGATCGGCACAAAACGCATCCTCGGTCGTTGCACGGCTTCGGCAATGGTTTCCGCATCGATGTAGTCGCTCTTGTTCGTTTTAACGTAGGGCTTCACATATTGGGCCGGCATCAAACGCACTTCGTGCCCTTGCGCTCGCAGAGCCCGCCCGAGGAAGTGCGCCCCACTACACGCCTCCATGCCGATCAACTGCACTTGCAAATTCGCGGTGAAGGCCAGCAGTTGTGTGCGGGAACATCGCTTCCGTACAACCACCTGCCCACTGGCATCCAAACCAACCAGATGAAACACCGTCTTACCCAAATCGATACCCAGCGCATGAATTTTCATGAGATGCCTCCTTGCCCCGCACTCTACAACTTCTAGAGTTCTGCGGCGGACCATCCCATTAACTGGCCCGCCGCGTGGCGTTCCCGGGCTTCGCTTGGAATGAGAAAGCATGGTACCTTTCCGCAAGCCGGAAAAACAGCCAGAGGAGATCCCTGTGAAAAAAAATCGTCAGTTTAAAACACCAGCGCGCACGTACATTCTGCTCGTGGCGGTGACAGTCCTGCTCTTCGCCGCCGCGGGCGTGACCATGGCCGATTCGTTGCTCCTGAAGGAGCAAGGTAGCTTCTTCATGGGCGGCCGCACGATATTCACGGATGCGCTCACCGGATCGACCACCGGATTTTTGGGCACCGGGATCAACACAGGAAACATTACGGTTGACCAGATGTACGTGCAGTATCAGATTCCCGAGGGCGCCAATTCACATGTTCCGGTCGTCATGGTGCACGGCTGCTGCCTCAGCTCGAAGAGCTACGAAACCACTCCCGATGGCCGCATGGGCTGGAACGAGTATTTCCTAAGGAAACACCGCGCCGTTTATCTTCCCGACCAGGTCTCGCGCGCGCGTTCCGGATTCGACGCGACAATTCTCAACGAAATAAAATTGGGAAAGCGTCCAGCAAGCGACATGCCCGAAATTCGGACCGCGACACACGAGATCGCCTGGCTCCTCTTCCGCTTCGGCCCCAGCATGGGAAAAGCATTCTCGGATGAGCAATTTCCGGTGGAGGCGTTCGAGGAGTTCGGCAAGCAAGTGATTCCGGATCTGAACGGCGGGCTTCCCGCGGTCAATCCCACATGGACGAATCTGTCGGGGCTGGCGATCAAACTAAAAGGCGCGGTTTTGATGGGCCACTCGGAATCGGGTTTTTTCCCCGAGCAAGCCGCGCTCATCAATCCGGCGGACATTAAAGCGACGATCACGATTGAAACCGTGTGCCCCGCGCTGAATCCAGAACAGATTTCAAACCTGGCAAAAATTCCGACGCTCGTCGTTTTCGGCGACCACCTCGCCGATGTTCCTTCCATGCCCACCATGTGGAAAGAACGTTTCGATTCCTGCGCAAAATACGTGCAGCAAGTCAACGGCGCAGGCGGAGACGCGACCCTGATGCACCTGCCGAAGTTCGGGCAATTCGGCAACAGCCACATGCTCATGCAGGACAAGAACAGCAACCAGGTCGCGGATCTCATTTTGAAGTGGATTGACGAGCACGTGGAAAACAAACACAAATAGGCCCACAAACATTCCTAATAGGGGCCGCACAGACCTGGAATCTATCTATTTGCATGAGTCCTTTTCAGTAAATTCCTCGCCTGAAAACACGGCAATGGTGTCGCGCCAACGGCGCGGAGCATACCAGCCCGGGGCAACGCCCCGGGGATCGTGCCGAGGTGATTTCGTCCGCCCTGAAAGGGCGGAAGGGCTCCTGCGCCCTTTCAGGGCGCAATGCAATTGAGGGATTCCGATTCCCAGGGTGTTGCCCTGGGCTAGCTTGCGCCGGCGCTTTCAGCGCCGGGAGACGGAGATTTATTTGATCCGAGGTTGGAAAGACTATCCTGTAAATCGTCCCATCTCCGCTCTGCCGAGCAATTCGTTTAAACGGCAGCAAGCTACTACTTGGAGAGAGGATTGGCCATCGACTTTTTATATTCTTCCGCTTCACTCGGCGCGCAGATCATTTCCATAATTTCCGTATTGTCCGGCAGCAATTTGAGGCGCAGCTTATCGCGAGCCAGCCACGGCTCCGTGTAAATTTTTGGATCGTCGATCTTCACGGTCAATTCAACAGTGTCATGATCCACGCGGTGGTACGTCTCCTCCACGCGCATGTCGCCGCTGTGCGGGTCCCCGGCATTGTCGAGCCAGGTTCGCTCATCGGTCCCGATCGTCTGGACGACAAACGTATAATCATTCGCCCACTTCCCCACTGAATATCCATACCACCGCGAATCGGCATCCTTCGGAAGTTCCCGCCCGTCTTTCCAGATGACGCGCCACACCTGCTGGTACTGATATGCCATGAGCAATTTGCTGGAAGTCTGCACAACCTGAAAGGGCCGCAGCTCAAATAGCAGATCGCGCGGGAAGCCCGCGGGATCGCAGCTGTCGAGTGGATCGTTGGCCAGGCCGATGGGAACTCTTCGGGGCCCGTCTCCGGGTTTATAGACGTTGTTGGCCATGTTCTCTCCGAAAGTAGTGAAAGGAGCGTGCGTCTTCACGCCCCTTGGAGAGATTCCCTCCATCGTATCTTCAGGGGCCCAAATTCCTGAGAGGTCGCGCCGCGGAGCCGGGGCTGCCTTGCGATTCTTCGCCGCCTCGGGTTGTTGAGGCGGAGCAGTTTGCGCACGCATACTAACGCAAAGCGCCAGCACCGCGAATCCTCCAATCATCGAGTTCACAAACTGCCTGAGCATCTATAAGTCCTCACGCACCACCTGGCCAACGCCATTCGCTTTTGCATATGCCCTATATTGCGTAAGCGATCGCCGCACCCCGCGGACGGCTTCCGCGTCAGCGCACCGCGGCGGTCCACCCAATCAATGTCTGGCCATTGGGAAGGACAACCTTCAAGAGTTGACCGACCGGGGCGCCGTTCCGAGCAGGCCGCACAGTCACCGTGACTTGATCGCCCGCATTTAAGGAACGTTTGGTCCAGCCGCGCCTGGTCATGTCCACGGGATTGCTGACTTCCACGGTCCAGTGCGCGACTTCACCTTTGTCATCCGTCGTATCGTAGCGCAGGAAGCAATGAGGATTGGCCCACAGCCAATCCGTCACGGTGGCCTTCATCACTAATTGTTTTTCCATATCGTAGCCCGCCGCGCCGTGATGCGCCGTCAGCGGAACGGCAATGGCCAGGAAACATGCAGCCGCGATGAAAACGCCGAACATCTTGTTTGTCACAAGAAACCCCCGATCCTGAATGCGCAGTGCGTTGTCGTCCGCAAAATCTTGTGCCCGAATGCGGCTCCTATCGGCTTGCGGCCGTCTGCTTTGCCAATTCCGCGCGGAACGTTTGCTCGCGCTCGGTAATATAACTCTTGTAGCCCTCGGGATCGATGAACGGATTCGGCCCGCCCTGTTTCATTCGGGCGTACTTCGCCTCCATGCCGTAGTAATCTCCGTGGGCGCCGAGAAACACGTCGCAAGGCAAGGATTTCAGGACGCGGAACATGCGCTCGTAGTCGGACGCGATTTGCGGATAAAGCGTGTTGTTCACCAGCTTGTATCCGGGATTCACGTTGGGGCTTCCCACGATGACCACGTTGTATGTCTTTCCTCCGTCCGCCACTTTCATCGTCCAGGTGGTCGTGCCCTTTGTGTGTCCCGGCGTGAGATGCGCGGTGAGCACCGTGTCTCCCAACTTCACCTGGTCGCCATCGTGCAAGACCCGATCGACTTTGGCGGGCTGGTATTGAGAAACACCGGAATCGCTGAATTTGGAATCGCGCCCGAAATTGAGCTTTCCGCCGTCCTCGATCGCGGGCACGTCGGCATCCATCACCATGTACTTCGCGCCGGTCAACTCCTTGACCGCCGCGCTGCCCGCGCAGTGATCCCAATGCGCGTGGCTGATCAAAAGAATCTTGGTGTCGCTGAAGCGAAAGCCCAATTTCTCGACGCTTTCCCGAATCATCGGCACGGATTTTTCCAGATTGCTGTTGATCAAAATATTCCCTTGCGGCGTGGTGATCAGGTAGACGCCAAGCCCCTGGCTCCCGACGTAATAAATATTTCCGATGATCCGGTAGGGCGGAAACGGATTGGTCCAGTCGGGCGGCTCTTGCGCCTGCGCGCCCCCCGCAAAAATGAGCAAGGACAAGAAAATCAAGAGCCGGGAAATCTTTGCCATGACTTTATCCCCTTCCGTATGCGTTCCACTCCGCAACTCGGTTAGTCTACTCCAGAATCCGCCACGCAGGACAATCCGTCGCATGGCTGACTGTTCTGCTACCGGCTCTCTCCGCGAAGATGGTTTCCGCCGCCGCGATCCAGTAGCATCAAGGAATGGCGCGCGCGACAAGACCCACCAGCAAGGCACAGCAGGAAACGAATCGGGACGTGATCACATTCGTCATCCTGTTCCTTCTCGCCTTTCTGCCATACAGCAATATTTTTTTCAATTGGTTCGTCTATGACGATTCCTTCCTGGTGGTCTCGAATCCCTACGTTCACTCCTTCCGCTATCTACGGCAAATTTTCACGACCAGCGCCTGGTCATTTTATGGCGCGCAAGGCATTTCCAATTACTACCGCCCGATCATGTCGTTCGAGTTCCTGCTGTCGTACCAGATCGCGGGAGCAGTTCCCTTCAGTTTTCATATGGCAAGTGTCCTGCTGAATGGAATTGCGGTTTGGCTGGTGTTCCTCATCCTGCGGCGACTCAATGATGAGCGCGTGGCGCTCGTCGCTGCCGGACTGTTCGCTCTGCACCCCATCCACACCGAACCTGTCGCGTGGATCGCCTCGGTGGGCGATCTCAACCTTGCCGTGTTTTATCTGGGGACGTTCTTGTTCTACTTGAAACTGCCGGAATCGAAAGCAAGAGCCTGGCCGCGCGCGATGATGTGCATTTCTTTCGCGCTGGCCCTGCTGTCGAAAGAGACGGCCATGACTCTTCCAGTCCTGGTGATGCTCTTTGAACATTTCTACCGGGGCGACCGCTCCACTACGACGCTCCGGGAAAAATTCTCACGGTACAGCGCGCTTTGGATTGTCGCTGCTCTCTATCTCACCGCCCGCGCCGCGATCATGGGAGGAATCGCCGCCGTCGTCATTCGACCAAACCTCTCCTGGCATGACACGGTCCTTTCGGCCATTGCCCTCATCGGCAGCTACCTCGGGAAGTTAATCTGGCCCGCGCGCCTGTCGGCATTCTATGCCTTTCACCCGAGCCAGCATTTCACGGACACGAATGTTCTTCTCGGACTCGCGGGCTTCGCTCTCTCCGCAATCCTTTTTGCGGCGTTGTGGAAACGCTCTCATATGGTTTCCTTCGCATTTGCGTGGGTTTTCTTGCCGCTCGGTCCGGTCATGAATGCGCGGTGGATGCCGGCAGGTGTCTACGGCGAGCGCTATTTGTATCTGCCTTCGGTTGGATTCTGCTGGCTCCTTGCCTGGAGCGCTGTACAGCTCTGGAGAGGAAGCGTCCCCTCCGTTCCGAGGCTTGCGGCGCGCGCCGTGCCGGCGCTGCTTTGCATGGTTGCGCTTGCTTATGCGGTGAGAACAGTTTCGCGCAACCGGGAATGGGGCGACGAGGCCATGCTGTATCGCGGGGCCACCGAAACACAGGATGATTCAAGCGTGATCCGCACCAACCTCGGCTCGATTGCCATCAACCGGGGAAACTTGGGATTGGCCCAGCGGGAATGGCTGGAAGCGCTGGCGATGGACCCCACAAACGGTTATGCGCTCGACGACATGGCCCTTCTCCGCCAGAGGCAGGAACGATATCTCGAATCCGTCGATTACTCCCGGCGGGCATTGCGGAGTCTTCCGGCGTACACGACGGCGCATGTCAATCTGGCGGAGACGCTGGCCGCGATGAAGCGCAGCGCCGAGGCCAACTGGGAATTCCGCCTGGCCATAACGCTGTCTCCACTCTCGACCCGCGCTCACAACAACTACGGCAAGTTTCTGCTCGCCCAGGGCCGTTCGGAGGATGCGCGCGCCGAATACGAACGCTCCGCGGCCGCCGATTTCAATGCGGAGGCGTCCGACCAGTTGGGCGATATTTATCTATCCGGGCGGGATTTTCCGCGCGCCGAAAAAGCGTTTCGTCGATCCCTGGCAGACAACCAGTTTGACACCCACGCCCACTTCGGCCTCGGCCGATTGTTGGAATTTACCGGCCGTCCGGCCGAGGCTCTCCGCGAATATGAGAGCGGACTTGTTATGGACCCGTCCGACGCCGAAGCAAAAGCTGCGCGAATTCGCTTGGTTGGCAGCACCTCCCCGAAAGCCGACGCGCGCTGAACAACCGTCACGCGGACCTGGCGAATTTCCCCAATTGAAGAATCCTCGTCGGCCGCGCCGCATCTGGAATAAACTGACTGTAGCGCGCGGGAAAAATTGTTCCGCGCCAAACAGAACTTTTTTTAAAGGAGGGACATTTCGGCGGGCCGTTGCCATGGATCGTGAAACACAATCCGCAACCGAATTCCAGGCTCTGCGCGTGCTATGCGATGAGTCGGTTCCTCGCGAGCAACGGGTGACGCTCATGAAATCTCTCTGCCGGCATGTTTTCATCGAGCCGGAGCATCAGGTCGTCTACGAATCGATCCTCGCACTGCTTTCGCGCGGCCCCGTTTCCGCGGGCCAACTCCGCGTCCACCTGAATAATCGCGGCTTCCCGGACACCGACGTTGAAAAATATTTCCAGCCCGCGATGGCCGGAAGCATCGGGCTCCGACCACCGGACAACGCAACCTCATGACGCCATATTCGACATCGCAGCGCGGCTTCAGCAAGCCTCTGACTATCATTTCCCTGAGCATTGCAGCGATTGCCGCGGCGGTTTTCTTTTTTGGCGGGACGATTCGCCGCATCGTCCGCGAATCGCTCATGCAGCGCGTGACTTCCGCGCACTACGAAATCCTATGCCCGGCGGGCGCGTTCACGCAGAGCGCCATGACGGTATTCGCAACGAACAAGGAGCCCCTGTTCACCGCGCTGGACAAGAAACTCGGCGGCGCCGGTTCAAATATGACCATCCGCATCGTCTTCGATCCCACATTTTCCGCGTCGCCGGCGGAAGAGTCTGGCCAGCAGCCCTACGCGGCCGCGGGAACGACCATTCGCACGAAGCTGACCGGACAGTCTCCCCAACTTCCCGCGGCCGCCGATGCGCAAGCGCTTCTCTACGCCGCATGGGGCAAGCCCGGGAACACGCAACTCGCCCGGTGGATCGCGCTCTGGCTGGTGGGCCAATGGCGCGGCGAGGAAATTGGAATGGCGGCCGCTGAAGTGGAGCAACGTCTCGGTCACAAGAGGCTTGCGAGTTTGCTCAGCGACCCTGGCGGCGAAATTTCCTCTGCCGATGACCGGACTCTGCTCGGCGCGGCATGGGTCAGCGAAATCGCCGAATTCGGCGGCGCCGGCGCCGTAAGAAAACTCTACGCCGCAACGATGCCGCACCCCAACGTAGCCGAAGTCACGAAGGCCTTGGGCACCACTCCCCTGGAACTGGATCGCAAATGGCAGTTGTGGATGTACGCGTATCTCGCCGGAATGCCTTCGATGCCTCACGATTCCAGCATGCCCATGGACATGCCGATGGGCGGAATTCGTTAGCATCACTTACATATTGTGACTGGTGGTTTGTGCTTGTTGACTTTCGATTCGTGATTCGCATGTACTGAAGCTGTAATAATAGCAGAAATGTAATTCCTGGGTAGTGGCCCGAGGTTTGCGATGAATGGCAAGCCATTGCTGGCCATTGATGTTGAGTCGCGCTCCAGGGTTTTCAATTTGAAATTGAAGACTCTCAATTCGGGCTGGCTGGTTTGGGGATTTAGAGTGCCGCCGACTGCCTTTCGCGCCCGACAGTTTCGCCCGTCCGCACAATTCAAAGATTCAATGCGCCGTATTTATTCGCCACTTTTTCAGAGGCCCGCAAACCCGCGGCTCCGGACGCAGCGGAAACATTTGTCCACCGCCCCGGGAGCCTTTGGCCGCAGGAAGGACACGCCCCGTCGCGCAGCGAATTTTCGAGCACATCGTGCCAGGAACGGCGAATCGCAATCTTGCCGCAGCCGGGACAGATGGTGTGCCCAGCGTCGCTATGGATATTCCCTTCATAGACGTAGTGCAGCCCCGCGGCCAGCGCTATTTTGCGGGCGGCGTGCAGCGTTTCGGGAGGAGTTCTGGGCTTGTCCTGCAGCTTGAAATCGGGATGGAACGCCGTGAAATGCAGAGGCACGTCGGGACCGAGATGTTCCAGAATCCAGCCGGCGAGCTGGCGGATTTCGCGCGCGTCATCGTTGAGGTCCGGAATCAGAAGATTGGTAACTTCAAACCAAACGTTCGTCTCCTCTTTGAGCCACACCAGCGTGTCGAGCACAGGTTGCAAATGCGTGAGCGTGATGCGGCCATAAAATCCTTCCGTGAACGCTTTCAGGTCAACGTTCGCGGCGTCCACGTGGTCGTAGATATCGTGAAACGCTTCCCTTGTGACGTAGCCATTCGTGACCATGACCGTGCGGATTCCCGCTTCCCGCGCGGCGTGGCAAATGTCGATCACATACTCGCCCCAAATGGTCGGCTCGTTATAGGTAAATGCGATCGACGGGCACCCGTAGCGGATCGCCAGCGCGACAATGTCTTCCGGCGGAATATGCGTTGAACGAACCTGGTCGGCCTTTGACTTTGAAATGTCCCAGTTCTGGCAGAAAAAGCATCCCATGTTGCAGCCCGCCGTGCCCAGCGAAAACACACGCGTGCCCGGCAGAAAATGATTGAGCGGCTTCTTTTCGATCGGATCGATTTGCAGCGCCGCCGGCGAAGCGTATCCCAAGCTATACAGCTTCCCGCCCTGATTCACGCGGATGAAGCAAAACCCGGCCTGCCCCTCCCCAATGTGGCAATGCCGCGGGCAAAGATAGCAGTGCACGCGCCCGTCCGGCAGCGGCTCCCACCAGCGCCCTTCGTGGAGCGATTCCGTCTTCTGAAATATTTTCAGTTCGTTCATGGCGGATTGCGGAAGAAAAACATTTCGCGACATTGAATCTATGACCCAAGTATAGCACTCAGGGGCATGGGACAGGTCAGTTTGAACGGCGGCGTTGCACCCGCCAGCGCTCAGCCACCCAGGCGATGAATTGGGAAAGTTGCTTGCGCTCGCGCCAAATGAGCCGGAAGAATTCCGCGGGGCCCAGCGCGTGCATGTCGCCGCCAAAGAAAGTTTCGAGGCGCCAGCGAATGTACGGGCTGGCCCACGGACGTATCCGGAAACCCTTCGCCGTGATCCAGTAGTAGCGCAGCGCGGTGAGCATCAAGCCGGCTAGTTCCAGCCTTCGCGCTGGCGCAGCGAGGTGATGTGCGCGACGTGGTGCCGCCCGTGCCAGGCATAATGGTGCACAACGTGGTCCACCGTCATCGGCCCCAGGGCCGGGTGTCGCAAGCGGCGCGCAAAATCCCCCGGTTGCAAGGAGCGCAGCAAAATGTCCCAGCGCAGGTGCAAAAATTCCAAGAGCGCGAGAGAAACTTCGACGGGCGTTTCCCGCGAATCCGCTAGCTCGGCCCACAGCGCTTCTTCGTACGGCTTAACCGTAGGCTCGTCTTCCGTGAGCGCGAGTTTCATGCGCACGTAGGCGTTCATGTGGCTGTCCGGGACGTGGTGCGCGAGTTGGCGCACAGTCCATCCGCCGGGCCGATAGGGCGTGTCGAGTTGTCCTCCGGAAAGGCCGCCCACGGCGTTGCGCATGCGCTTGGGCGTTTCCGCAATGTGCGCAATCGCCTCCGCGCGCTCGGCCGGAGTGAGCGAGATCTTGGATTCATACTTCCCGATGGGATAGCGCAGATCCGTGCTAATCATCCTTCTACTCCTCGGCTGCCGCCGGCTTGCGCGTCAACAGTGTAGCGCAATTCGGTCCGGACCGGTCCTTCGACACACCCCATTTCTGTGGCTGCAGGTCGGGAACCGATTCGTTCCGATAGCGCCTGGAGTTTTCTCGCCATTCGGACCGAATCATCGCTCGCTTGAATTTTCCGTTCCAGGAGAGTAGCTTGGAATTCGCCTCGCCAATTCAACGCGCAGCTGCACGGATCGCAGAGAAGGAGAGCAAATATGGCAACAACAGCACCAGCGCCGACACTCGATCAGAATGTCACGAAATTTGTCGCCAAGACGCACAAGATGCTCATCAACGGCAAGTGGGTGGAAGCCGCTTCCGGCAAGACTTTTCCCACCTATAATCCGGCCACAGGCGAAGTCCTGTCCCGCGTGGCCGAAGGAGACAAGGAAGACATCAATCGCGCCGTGAAGTCAGCCCGCGCCGCATTCGACGGCCGGTGGTCGAAAATCACTCCCTCCGAGCGCGGCCGCATGATTTGGAAACTCGGCGATTTGATCGAAAAGCGCCTGGAAGAATTTGCGCAGCTCGAATCGCTGGATAATGGAAAACCGCTCACCATTGCGCGCGTTGCCGACGTGCCCCTGGCAGCCGATTTGTTCCGCTACATGGCCGGGTGGGCCACCAAGATCGAAGGCAACACCATTCCAATTTCGTCGGGCGGCGGAACAACGCAATTTCTGGCCTACACCGTGCGCGAGCCCATCGGCGTCGTCGGACAAATCATTCCCTGGAATTTCCCGCTTTTGATGGCGGCCTGGAAACTCGGCCCAGCCTTAGCTAGCGGCTGCACGGTCGTGCTGAAGCCCGCGGAACAAACGCCGCTCAGCGCGCTTCTGCTTGGCGAATTGCTGCAGGAAGCCGGAATTCCCGACGGCGTAGTGAACATCGTGCCGGGCTACGGAGAAACGGCGGGCGCCGCCCTGTCGGCTCATCCCGATGTCGACAAGGTTGCCTTCACAGGTTCCACGGAAGTCGGCAAACTCATCCTGCAGGCCGCCGCCGGCAACCTGAAAAAAGTTTCTCTCGAACTCGGCGGGAAATCGCCCAACATCGTGCTGGATGACGCCGATGTTGAATCCGCTATCCCCGGCGCCGCCAGCGCCATTTTCTTCAACCACGGCCAATGCTGCTGCGCGGGCTCGCGTCTCTTCGTCGAAAACGATATTTTCGACAAGGTCGTCGCCGGCGTCGCAAAATACGCCGACAACATTCGCGTCGGACCCGGAATGGATCCCACCAGCGACATGGGACCGCTCGTTTCCGAAGAACAACTGAATCGGGTGTGCGGCTATCTCGAATCGGGCCTCTCGGAAGGCGCCAAGGCGGTTACCGGCGGATCGCGCGCCGGAGACAAAGGCTACTTCGTCAAGCCCACAGTCCTCGTGAACACCAACGAAAAAATGAAAGTGGTGCGGGAAGAAATTTTTGGCCCCGTGGTCACTGTGCTTCCCTTCCGCGACATCGAGGAAATAGCCGCAAAGGCCAACAACTCGAACTACGGCCTGGCGGCCGGCGTGTGGACTCGCGACATCAAGAAAGCACACAGGATCGCGAGCCTGCTCCGCGCCGGAACCGTCTGGATCAATTGCTACAACGTTTTCGACGCCGCCCTCCCCTTCGGCGGATACAAAGAATCCGGCTGGGGCCGCGAAATGGGCCACGAAGTCCTCGAGCAGTACACCGAGGTCAAGGCAGTTTGCACCCCGATTTCATAGAGATGCAGTAAGCGGTGAATTGAAAATGAGAAAGGGCCGAACAAACTCTTCGGCCCTTTTTCATTTCGCGGATGTTCCTATATGCCTCGGATTCCGTCAGACCGCTGGTTGGCCATTCAGGTTACTGGTACGGCCTTTATGTATCCGTTTATCGTTGACAGGAATGTTTGACTGAGAGATTCTTCTTTTCAGGCTTCGGCCTCCCCTTCCTGTATTTCACTTACAGGAGATTCCAGTGGAGAAAAATCGAATTTTGCTCGTGGATGATGACGTCGAGCTACGCACCGTCTGCAAGTTAGGCTTGGAACATCAAGGGTTCGAAGTGGTGCCCGCAGCCACCGTAAATGAAGCGCTGAACCTCATTTCTACTCAAACCTTCGATGCGCTGCTCACCGACTTGCACATGCCCGATCCTGCTGATGGATTTACCGTCGTCAGCGCGATGCGCCATATACAACCCAAGGCTATCACTCTGGTGAACAGTGGCTATCCCGCGATTGAAGAGGCCATGACCACCATCCTCCTACAAGCTGACGAAGTTCTTGTGAAGCCCCTTAAGATGGCTACGATTGCCACAATCATCAAGGAAAAGCTCTCAAATCCTTCAGCTCGTTCGTCGAAGGTCAAAGAGAGTGTGGCCGGAATTCTAGATCGCGATGCGGAAGCGACCATTCAGCACTGGTTGTCGCGCGTGGAGCGAAACGAGGAACTTGCGGCCCTTCCTCTGAGCTTTACTGAACGTACCGGACATCTCCCACGGCTCATGAGGGACCTCGTCCGCCGCCTGCGACTGCCTCCCAACTCCCAACTTTTTGTTTCCGACGCCGCACAGGAACATGGGATTCTGCGACGAAACCAAGGCTACACGGTTCCAATGCTAGTAGAGGAATCGCGAATTTTGCAGGTCAGCATCTTCAATACTCTGCAGAACAATCTCGGGACTGTGGATTTCAGCACGGTACTGCTCGATGTGATGACCATCGCCGACGAAGTGGATTCGCAATTGAAGCAAACAATGCTCGGCTACATGGGATCCCTGCCTGAGGAGGCGGTGAGTTTGACCTCTTAAACGATCCGGGCAACGCCGGATATCTTGCAGAACGTGCGTGACCGAGGGCCGCTCATTGCGGCAGCGCGCGCACCCAGATACGGCTGGTCGCCGGTTTGCCAAGGTGGACTGTGCGTTTGCCGACCGCGAGCGTCATGGTTTCGTCGTATTCGCGTTTGCGGATGCGCGCGCGCGCGCCGGGACGGAATGTGAGGCCTGAAAGAAATTTCAGGAATTCCGGATCTTTCTCGTACACGCACAGGACTTCGACTGTACGGCCCGTGTTCACATCGGAAAGCGGGACCGCGCCGTACTTGCGCCGCAATTTAGCCAGGCCGCCTTGCAGCGGCACGCCGTGCGGGCAAAAGCCTTCCGCGCCAAAACGCGCCAGCAACAATTTTTCCACTTCGGGCGAGATACCGTGCTCGAGGCGCTCGGCCTCGTCGTGTGCGCGCGTCCAGTCCAGGCCGATGACTTCCGTGAGCAGTTTCTCCGCGAGCTGGTGGCGCATCGCCAGCCGGTCTGCGATGCTGCTGCCCCGCCGCGTCAAAGCGATGCGGCCGTCGCGGCGCACGACGAGCAGGCCGTCGCGCGTCATGCGCTTCAGCGCCGCAGTCACCGCCGGCGGCGTGACGCCCAACTCCTCAGCCAGGCGCGCGCTGATCGGTTCGTGCTCTTCCTGGACCATCTCCCAGATGGCCTTCAGGTAATCCTCGCGCGACACGCTGGTTTTTTCGCGCCGCATGGGTCTCCCTTTTGGAATTTACATGTAGCGCCCGCCTTCAGGGGCATCTGCCTGAGAGTAAAATGCCATCCTGAAGGTTGGCGCTACAAAAACCTGGCTATGCCGCGTCCGGCGGATTTGCCCTTTCGCGTAGCCGCCGCGCCAGATCTTCGACGCGGGCCTCAATCTGATCGCGAATCGCGCGATATACAGCGAGGTCGAATCCATACGGATCGCCGACATCCCAATCTTCTACCTGCGCCGCGAGCTCTGTAAATATCGTTGCCCCCGAGCGCCCCGTCATGTTGATTACGATGTCGGCCCCGGAAATATCTTCCGAACGCAGCGGCTTGGAGCTTTGGCCATCCGCGGAAATGCCGTGCTCTTGAAGCACGTTGAGCGTGGTGCCGGGAATTTCACCAAATGGCACGAGGCCCGCGCTTGATGCCTCCATCACGTCCGACGCCCTGTGCCTCGCAATGGCCTCCGCCATCTGACTGCGGCATGCGTTCCCGATGCATAGAAATAAAACTTTGGTGCGCAGGACCATCATCATCTTTCCGGGCCGGGCATCCGAAACTGCAGAATGACACGAAATCTACCCAGGCTCAAGCCGGTGAAGGACTGATGCTAACTCCAAAAATCAACCTAGAAAATGTATCTATTGACAATACACTAATACATTGTATACCCTTTCAAAATGGAGGGCAAATGCCTACACTTTCACGAACCCGAGTCAGAATCGCTGATGAGGTTTGGATTGTTACGGCGTTGCTGCATCGTGAAAATCCGTCACAAGCCGATTTTTCCGTCGATCAAATAATGGAAAGGGCGATGAAGGAGCAGGTTGCGGGCGCAACCCGTCCTGGCGTCTACGTTCACGTAATTCAGCATTGTGTGGCCAATCGGCCCCCAAACCCTGCCCGCTACCGAATGCTCCTCGAGACCCGTCCGGGGAGGCGTAGGCTATTCCACAAAGGGGACCCCTACCATCCAGGACGCGAAGGTTCCAAGAGTATCCCCAAGCCAGAGGAGATGCCCGTCGGATATAGTGAATTGCTCTGTTGGTATTCTGACTGGTCTAATGCTGCTACGACAGTGTCTTCAGGAACAGATCCTCTCTTGGCTTTAGCCGGTTCAGGTAAGACTCTTTGGGCCGATGAGCACGCCGATGCGTATGTGCGCCGCCTTCGTGTAGGTTGGGAATGAGTCGCGTTTTTTGGGATACGAACTTGTTCATCTATCTATTGGAGAGCAATGGTCCGCAATTTGACCTTGTGACCAATCTTCGGAAGGCGATGCTTTCGCGAGGAGACCAGTTGTTGACCTCCACGCTTACGCTTGGAGAGGTTCTGGTCAAACCGATTGAGCGACAAGACGAACAACTTGCCAGGAAATACATCGACGCCATTTCCGCAGCTTCAATTACGATCAATTTTGATGTGAAGGCGGCAAGAATATACGCTCGATTGCGGAGCAATCGGTCACTTCGCCCACCAGACGCCATTCAGTTGTCATGTGCCGCAGCCGCAGGAGTAGACTTATTCATTACGAATGATTCGCGGCTTCATTCAATGCGTGTAGAAGGGATTCAGTTCATTGTTCCGCTTGCGCGCGCACCTCTTTAAGTTCCCCTGGCACCGCAGAGTCAATCCGGCGTGAGTTTTCACATAATTCTGCCATGCGAAGAAAATACTCGTGTACCGTGGTGTCGCGCGTAAGTTCAGGATGAAACGTGGCGATCAGGATATGGCCCTGACGGATCAAAACTGGCTGGCCCTCCGATTTCGCAAGCACCTCCACCTCTGGCCCAACACGTTCGATGATCGGAGCGCGAATGAAAACCATCTCGATCGGCTCGCTTGAGATCGCTGCGGCCCCGTGGCGCACCTCGCTCGCGAGTTGTCGTCCGTAGCCGTTGCGAGTGACCGTAATATCGGCAAGGCCCAGAGAATACTGAGCGGGATTGCGAACTTCTTTCGCCAATAGGATGGCTCCGGCGCAGGTGCCAAAGATCGCGCCGCCCCGCGCGGCATGCGCAAGGAGACGCTTGTCGAGTCCTTCCTCGACAATGAATTTCCACTGCGTCGTGCTCTCACCGCCCGGCAAAATGACCGCGTCCACGCCTTCAAGATCGCGCGGAGTGCGCGCAAACACGTAATCGGCGCCTACGCGCGCGAGCGTTACCGCGTGCGCTTCAAAGTCACCTTGTACGGCAAGTATTCCGACTTTCATCTGCTTCCTATAAGGCCTCTTCGAGTGGAACAATTCTCTATCTGGCCATAAAGCCTGCTGCGAGGTCCGGTAGCACAGGCACTCTTAGCTGTGCGGGGTTGTAAGTCGCACCCGAGCCTGCAGGTTTGAATTACGACTGCAAAAACCGTACAGCCAAGAGTGGCTGTGCTACTAAAAACGGTCCCGAATCGATTTTTCCTCCTACCAGCCGCGCGTCTGCAGCAAATCCTTTTCCTCGATCTGGCGGATGTCCAGGCCGCGCATCGCTTCTCCCAGCTCTTCCGAGGCTTCGAGCACGGCCTTGGGGTCCTGGAAATGCGTGGTGGCTTTCACGATGGCTTTAGCGCGCTTTTCCGGATCACTGGACTTGAAAATTCCCGATCCGACAAAAACGGCTTCGGCGCCCAAGTGGCGAACGAGTGCGGCGTCGGCGGGAGTGGCAATTCCGCCCGCGGAAAAATTCGGCACGGGCAATTTTCCCGTGTTGGCAACTTCTCGGACCAAGTCCAGCGGCGTGCCGAGTTCCTTGGCGACGCGCATGAATTCGTCGCCGCGCAACGTTGTGAGGCGGCGCATCTCCGAGGTGATCGTGCGCATGTGGCGGACGGCCTCGACGATATTCCCAGAGCCGGCTTCGCCCTTGGTGCGAATCATGGCCGCGCCTTCGGCAATGCGCCGGAGCGCTTCGCCCAGATTGCGCGCCCCGCAAACGAAGGGCACCTTGAAATCGTGTTTCCAGACGTGATTTTCCTCGTCGGCGGGGGTCAGGACTTCGCTCTCGTCGATGAAGTCCACCTCCAGCGCCTCAAGCACCGAAGCTTCCGCGAAGTGCCCGATGCGCACCTTGGCCATCACGGGAATGCTCACCGTGTTCATGATCTCGCGGATAATTTTCGGCGACGCCATGCGCGCCACGCCGCCTTCCTTGCGGATGTCGGACGGAACGCGCTCCAGCGCCATCACCGCGCAGGCCCCGGCGTCCTCGGCAATGCGCGCTTGCTCGGCATTGGTGACGTCCATGATCACGCCGCCCTTTAGCATTTCCGCGAGGCCGACCTTCACGCGCCACTGATCGGTTCCATAATTTCCATTGCTTCCCATCGTCACTGTCATTCTTTTTCTCCTCGCTCGGTTTTCCCGGCACCTGAAAGCGCCAACTTCGCCAATTCAGCAGTCTCCAATCACTGTGACAAATACTTTTCCAGGTCGATGATGACAAATCGCCCTTCGCCGCGGGCGAGCAAATCTCCCGCCTCGTTCCGAATTTCTCCTTCATGATACAACTGGCGGCCGTCGCAGCGGGCCACAAATCCCTCCACCACGATTTCCGTGTTCACGCGGATCGGCTTCTTGTATTCGATGCGCAAGTCCGCTGTGACCGCGTGCGCGGAGTGAAAACGGGCCGCCTTGCCCATGGCTTCGTCCAGAAGCAGCGCGATGATCCCGCCATGAAGAAAGCCCGAGCCGCCTTGGTACTCTTCTCCCAGGCGAAAACGTCCCACGATGCGCTGTCGCGCGTCATCCTGTTCGAAAGCGAGGCGCATCCCGCGCGAGTTCGCGCCGCCGCAACCAAAGCAGGGATTCTCGGGTTTTGGATCGAGCCTCATGGCGCCGCTCTAATCTTCAAGCCAATTCACCTCGCATCACAGTAATCGCCTGGCCGGAAATAAAAACGCGGTCGCCCTCACAACGGGTACGGACATAACCACCTCGTGCAGAAGCCTGAAACCCCATCAGATTGTCCCGGCCCAAATGGTCCTTCCAGAAGGGCCCCAAGCAACAGTGCGCCGATCCCGTGACAGGGTCTTCGTCAATCCCCGCCGCGGGGGCGAAATAGCGTGAGACGTAGTCGCAATCCGTTCGGGATGCGCGGCTCGTGACAATCACACCCCGCGTTTGCAACCGGCCGATCTTCGTCAAATCCGGGCGGAGAGATCGCACGGCATCTTCACTTTCAACTTCAACCAAATAGTCAAACAGAGTCCGTCCCACGCTGCGGGCATTTGTCCCCAGCGCCGCTTCCACTTCTTGGTTATGAATAGAATCCGGTGTTGCCGGCGTTGCCGGGAATTCCATTTCGATCCAGGCCCCCTTTTTTCTGGCGGTAAGGACGCCAGATTTGGAATAGAAGCATGCAGGCTCACCCTTTTCGAGTTGACCCTGCTCCCAAAGCACGTGAGCGCTCGCCAGCGTGGCGTGACCGCACAATTCAACTTCGACGGTGGGCGTGAACCAGCGCAGATCGAATCCCTTTTCACGTTTCAGCAGGAAAGCGGTCTCCGACAAATTCATCTCACGGGCGACGGATTGCATCCACTCGGCATCGCGAGGCTGCGGCAGGAGACACACTGCCGCGGGGTTGCCGAAGAAGGGTTTGTCGGCGAAAGCATCGACTTGTGTGATCGTTAGCCCCATCTGTTGGTTGCGCCTTGTCTCGATTCTGCTTTTCTCTCTCGTCAAACGAGCGCGACACGGGGAACCTCGGCGCGTCGCGCTCCGCGCTGGCGCTTGCGCATTTCGACGCGCAAGGCATCGGCCAGCGTGGCGATGCCGCGCACGATCTCGCGCTCGGCGACTCCCGCAAAGCCGAGGCGCAGGGTGTTCGGCTGTGGATTCTGGAAATAAAAATAGCGTCCCGGAGCGAACACCACGCCGCGTTCGCGCGTATGGATCAACAATTCATTCGAATCAAATCCCGGAGGCAGTTCGACCCAAACGCACAGGCCGCCCTCTGGACGCGTCCATTTTGTTCCGGAAGGCATATGGCGGCCCAGCGCCTGTTCCAACGCAGCCAGGCGCCCGCTGTAGGCCTTGCGGGTACGTTCCATGTGGCGTCCGAGAAGTCCTCGGCGCACATATTCGGCGAGAATGGCTTGCGCCAGGTGACCGGTGTGCAAATCGGTGGACTGCTTTACCAGGCGCAGCCGCTCGATGACGTTCGAAGGAGCCACGATCCAGCCCACGCGCATTCCCGGAAACGCGATTTTCGAAAAGCTGTCGATCTGAATGACCAAGTTCGAACGATCCAGCTGCTTCAGCGACGGAACGCGTTCCCCGCGGGCGCGCAGACGCGCGTAAATGTGGTCCTCGACGACCGGCACTTGAAAGCGCGCGGCAATCTCGAGCAAACGGCTGCGCTCGGAAACCGGAAGCGTCGTCCCGGTGGGGTTGTGAAAATCCGGCGTGAGGACCATCATCTTCACGCGATTTTGCATCAGCACAGCTTCAATCGCGGAAACGTCCACGCCGGGAAGCATGCCGGGGCCGGATTCCGTTTTCACCGGGACGCACAAAATTCGCGCGCGGGCTCCCGAAAATATAGCCAGCGCTCCGGGATAGGCCGGATTCTCGAGCAAAACCGTGTCGCCCGGGCGCAGGAACGCTTTGCACACCAGATCGAGGGCCTGCTGGCAGCCGTCGGTGATCAGCAGATTTTCGTCGCCCGTTTCGTATCCCTCCGCGCGGAGCATGGCAACGAGCGCCTGCTTGAGCGGCGGGTAGCCGTCCGACGGTCCGAATTGGAGAATTTCCGTGCCCTCGCGCCGCCAGACGGCGTTCGAGCACTTCCTCAATTCCTCGACGGGGAAAAATTCGGCGGCGGGCCTGGCCATCACGAATGAAATAGAGCCGCGCGGGGCCGCTTGCGCCAGGCGGCTCAGGATTTCCTCGCCGCGCTCGTCGGCGAACAGCGATTCCCAACGGAGTCCTCCGTTCACGGACGTCGGATGCGGAAGCGCGGAAATTTTTCTCGCCGCGCTTTCGCCGCGAATGAAGGTGCCTCGCCCGACGTGGCCGCTGATGAGCCCTTCGGATTCGAGCTCGGCGTACGCGTTGGCAACGGTGGTGCGGTGAACGCCCAGCTGCACGGCGAGTTCGCGGCTGGCGGGAATGCGTTCGCCAGGGCGCAAATCCCCGCCATGAATCAGCGCGCGAATCTGATCGCGCAACTGGATGTACAGCGGAACGTGGCTCTCGGGCTGCAGATGTAAGGGAATCATTGGCTCATCCAATCAGGCCAATCTATAGTATCTTTTTCGGGTGTAAAGAGCCAATTTGTCTTTTGCCTTCAAGTGGCACAGGCTTCAGCCTGTGAGGTTTCGCTTGCCTAGAAGCAAAACCCGACAGGCTGAAGCCCGTCCTACTTGGGGTAAACTGCTGGTCCGATTTCCAGGAGAGGACGCCATGGCCGGCAACAAGCCGCTCGAAGGAAAGATCGCAATCGTGACCGGGGCGAGCCGCGGCATCGGCCGCGCGATCGCGCTGCGGTTGGAGCATGACGGAGCCACGCTGGTACTGGCCGCTCGCACGGAAACCGATCTCGCCAAAGTGGCGGCGCAGATTAAATCCGGCGGCGGAAAAGCGACCCCCGTTGCGGTGGACCTCCGCGGTCCCGAAACCCCGGCTGCCGTGGTGAGGGCCGCCCTCAATGCTTACGAAGCCATCGACATCGTCGTGAACAATGCCGGGGCCACAAAGTGCGGCGATTTTTTTGAATTGACCGACGCGGACTGGGCGGACGGATTTGCGCTGAAATTCATGGGCGCGGTGCGCCTGACGCGCGCGGCATGGCCCCACCTCAAGGCGCGCCGCGGTACCGTGTTGAACATTATCGGCGGCGGCGGACGCACGCCCGGAGCGGAATTCACAATCGGCGGCTCGGTGAATGGCGCTTGCCTCTCGTTTACGAAGGCCGTAGCCGACATCGGCATTCAGGACGGCGTCCAAGTAAACGCGATCAATCCAGGACGGGTCAAGACCGACCGTCTGAAGCAGTTGCTCGCGGACGAGGCGGCACAATATGGCGGCGATATGGACGCTACCCTGGAAGCGATCGCTCGCAAATCGAACATCGTTCGCCTGGGCGAACCCGAAGACGTGGCGAATCTCGCCGCATTCATGGTCTCGCCGCAATCGCGGTACATGCAGGGCGCGCTGATTGACCTCGACGGCGGGCAGACGAAGACCATCTGACGCTAAACTTCATCTGGCTCTGTTGGCATCCCTAATGATGTCGAGGTTCTCAGTCGCTGTGTAACGCCGGGGCTATAGTTTGCATCTTCAGAGGCGAGGGTTTTCCGCGAATTGCTAAGAAAAACCCCGCGTCTGAAGACGCGGGCTACAATAAAATTGTCGCGCCAACAGCGCAGAGGACGCCAACCCGAGGCAACGCCCCGGGATATCGTACGCAAGAATTCCATGCGCCCCTTCAGGGCGCATCACGATGTATGAGCTCGTCACCCAGGGCGTTGCCTTGGGCTAGCATCCTGCCGCGCATTCTACGCTGCAACTGCTTTAACCGGATTCCTTTCCGAAATGATAAGCTCGGACAGAAGGGTAATCACCGTACTTCCGTACAGACCCTGGCGAGCGGATAGACCATGACAGGATTTTACAAAATTGCGTTGGCCGTGGCATTGCTTCTCCTGCCAGCTAAATTAGCGCTTGCACAATCCCCCGATCAGGCCTCGGGCAAGAAGAAAGCGATCGCCGATCTCAAGGAGATCGCCTACGCCGGAGACATAAACGCGCAAGTCCAGTTGGGTGTGATTTATCTGAGGGGCGACGGCGTGGCCAAGGATGATGCGGAGGCCGTGAAGTGGCTGCGCAAGGCCGCGGATCAGGACAGTTCGCTCGCCGAGCGTTACCTGGCGGAAATGTATTTCAAGGGCCGCGGAGTGCCCGCCGATAACGCGGAAGCCGCCAAATGGCTGCGCCTTGCGGCCGAGCAAGGCGATGCGGAAAGCGAGCACAACCTCGCCGCTCTTTACACCCAAGGCCTGGGTGTGCCCAGAAATATGAAGGAAGCGGCGAACTGGATGCGCAAGGCCGCCGAACAGAATCTGGCAGCCGGCCAGCACGGTTTGGGAGTCTTGTACGAGGGCGGCGAGGGCGTGCCCTACAATCCCGCGGAAGCCGCAAGGTGGTATCAAAAAGCCGTGGACCAGAACTACGTGCCCGCCATGAATAGCCTGGCCCTGCTGTTGGCCAGCACCAAGGAATCCAGCGTCCGAAATCCGCAGGCGGCCATTGCGCTGGCCACAAAAGCGGTCGCCGCCGGCAGCAATCCCGACTACCTGGATACTTTGGCCGCAGCCTATTTCGCTGACGGGCAGAATGACAAAGCAGTCGAGACGGAGCAAAAAGCGCTGGAGCGCGATCCGGAAAATGATGCGTACAAGAAAGCGATGCAGAAGTATTTGGCCGCCACGCATGGAAGCAAGTGAGCGGTCGCTGTCGCAAGCAATCTACAATTGTCTAGACCCAAATTTTGATGGCATGCCTCGTCCGGACCGACCCTCTATGGTAAGAGCTTCCCGAGCGCGGGCAACGGAACCGCGCTTTCCTTTAAAGCCGCATCGTGAAATTGCGAAAATATGAAGGTCGAACCCTTGCGCTTCTTGTATTCTTCGCGAATATCAAGCCAGCCATGCAGTCCGACAAAATAGGCGGGCAATTGGCAGGAGGAAAGCTGAGCGCGCTGCAATTTGGCCGTGGCTTCTTCCTTCTCCTGGAAGGTGTCGTTGATCATGAGGTCTAGTGCTTGTTGATCCGTCATGCCCATGGTTTGCAGACGGATGTCCAGGATGGCGTTGGCGATGGAGCGCAGCAGTTGCTTATAGTACGTCATCTGGAGGTCCATGCTGTTGTCCATGAATCCGTTCTCCGACATCATTTGCTGGGTATACAGCGCCCAGCCCTCGACGTAAGGCACGTTGCCGTAGATATTGCGCAGCGCCCGCCGCGATTGCGGTTCGAGATTATCGGCGACCTCGAATTGCACGTAATGTCCCGGCATCGCTTCGTGGATGGTGATCTCCATCAACCCGTACCGGTTGTATTCGCGGAGTTTGGAATCGATTCGCTCCTTCGGCCAATCGCCGGGGATTGGAGTGACCCAGTAAAAGGCGCCGAGTTGCGGTTCTAACGCCGGGGCTGGATTGAATCCCGCTACTCCGTAAATTCCGCGCATGAACTCCGGCGTGGGAATTACTTGCAGGTTGCTTCGAGCGGGAAACGTAACAAGGTTCTTTTGGCGGACAAATGCAGTCGCGAGGTCCAAATCCTGGCGCGCCTGATCCATGAAATGCTCCGGCGTGGTGTGCTGCTTGGCAATGGCATCAAGCGCCTCGCGGATCGAGTGGGGCGCCGCTAGTTTGGCCATCTCTTCCCGCGTCACTTTCAATGCGGCTTCCGCTTCGGACAAAACCTGTTCGGGGGTTTTGCCAACGACGAGCGCGTAGGCAAACTTCTGAGCGTACCGCTCCTTGCCCAGCCTCCAATCGCTGGTTTTCTTGGACAGGTCCTGTTTGAGATACGCGCTGAAGGAACGCAGGGAATCCAAAGCGGGCCCGGCGGCCTTGTCGAAATCGGCTTTCAGGTTCGCCGGAGCCTTGCTGCGCAGCGTTTTGTCGATCAGGTCGATATTTCCGTCGTTTTCTTCGCGCGCCACGCGGTTCCAAACCTCGGGCGAATCGATCAGATTCATTTTCGCCTGGTCCAACAGCGCGGGGACCAGCGAAAGCCGCTTAATAATTTGCGCGAAGCGTGTATCGAAGGGCGCGTATTCGAGCACGTAAGGATTGAACAACGCATTGCCTATGAGTTCCACGTAGGTCGTGGGATTGTGCCGGTAGCTTTGAATCTGTTGCAAATCCTGCAACGACAGGTCGACCGCGTTCTTGAGGATCAGATAATCGGCTCGTTCTTCCGCCGACAAGGAAGCCTGGTCCATGCCCGCAAGCCGGTCCTTGAATCCGGTATAGAACTTCTGTTGCGCCTCTATGCCCGAGGGACTGAAGTCGTCGAGCTTCTCATCGAGTTTCACGCCTTGATGCTCATGATAGCCGGCCTGGGTGGCGGAAACCGGCGTGAGCGCAAGGGAGCCATAGACAAAATCCTCAGTCACCTTCGAGAAATCCAGCTTCTGCCTTTCAGGGACCGTCTTGCAACCGGCCAACAGAAAGACGGGCATGATGGCTGCAAACAAAATTATTCTATGCGTGAGTCTCATGGGCCTTCACAAAGTCCTCTCCTGCATTGAGCCGTCCGGCTACGGAAACCAAGGCGCTCGGAGAATTCCGGGGCAGCTGATCAGCTTATATCATCAGTCAGACCACCTTGAGAGGGCATTTTGAACAGGGTGGGGAGAAAGTGCTCTATTTTTTCATTCCAAGCGGAACCGCGCACTCTCGCAGCTGCCGCCTTCAAGTGGACGGGTTGCGAACAAGAGGATGCCCGCCTGAAGGCGGGCGCTACACGAGCCCGACCGGAATCTCGCGCGGACTCTACAGGGGATGAGTGATTCTTTATTTGCTCGAAGTGCTTTGGCCCAGCTTGCGCAGGCGGTCCTGCAATTTGCGGCGCAAGACGGAAGGCGTGTTGGGATTGAACGCCACGAGGTACCACAGGGGCTGGCTGCGATCTTTCGCGAGCGACGCCAGCGTGGTGGGGTCGGCGTTCGGATGGCGCGCGACATTTTCGCGGATCGCGGCGTAGGGATGCTTGGCCAGGCGGGCCAGCGTCTTGGAAGTGACTTTGGGGTGCTCGCTGATCAGGCGCAGCAGGTAATAGTCGGTCTGGGGCGCCTCGCGCTCCAGCTTGTCCAGCATTTCGGCCTTGGAATCGGCGTTCAGGACCAGGCCGACTTTTTCGTCCCAGGAAGAATTGATGTGATTGAGTTCGCGCGTGCGTTCGTGGATCAGTTCCTCGATTACGCGGCGCTCCTGATTGAGACGCACTTGCGGCACGGCCGTGGTCTCTAGAGAATCAAGCACGCGGAGAAGGTGCTGGCGCTCCCCAAAAACAATCTGCGTGGTCCGCGGGGTGGAACCTTTGGACGGCGATTGCACCAAATCAGAGCGTCTCATCGCTACCTCACTGAGTAAAATCGAGTTCGCTTGCCAGATTTGCCAGCTCATCGTCTTGGATGTACAGACTCCTTGAATCTAGGTGCAAGCCGGCTTCTATTTGCCGCTTTAGCCACCGTCCGGTGACGTCTATTTTCTGCTCGCGGGACAACCGGCTGCGCCCGCGCTCAAATCGAGCCAGGCTCAAACCAGAAATTCCAACCAAGGTTTCTTCCCCATTGACTCGAAAGAAGAAAAGTTCGGGCCGGTCCCCCTGGGTCAAGGTACCTGCACGGACGAAGTTAATTTCTAGAAGGCTGCCGTCAGGCCCCACGACTTCGAACCGTTCGTAAATTGGCTCGTAAGTCATTTTGAATTATCCGACCGGTTACCCGTAGTGTAAAGTTTCCGGCGCGGCGGAGGTTCCATCCGTGCAACAGGATGAGGCCCTGAAAATGCCGCGAACCGGCAGGCATCTTTTATTTCCAGTCGCGCGTGCCGCCCCCGGCCAGGGGCTCCTGGTTTATGATATTCGCGCCTTCTCACCGCGAGCAGGCCGGGATGGGCTAAGATCTGCTTCCCCTCCGGGCCTTCCAACCAGAGTCTAGTCCCTTATCCCTCTATTCCTACCACCATCTCGTCCGGTTTGCCATTCTTCACTGATCCGCGTAATTTGGAATTGTGGAAAATAACCGGGGGTTGGCAGGCAGGAGGAGTCACCATGTCGGCTTTTGACGATCACAAGGATGAGCTTCAACATTACGAGCAGATGCTCGGGGCGCATCGCGGGCGCTTGGCCGTGACCCTAGACCGGGTGACCAACGCCATGGTGCTTGTCGGGCAGCACGGCGTGTATTGCCACAGCCAGCGCGATCCATCCAAGCCCACTATGGACATTCAGATCATCACGGATGAATTGCGGAAGGCCAAGGAGCTGATTCAGAGCGTCATGGAAGATTTGCGTGTGGAGAGGGAAAATCGCCTGCGCGCCAATTAAGCCGGGAACGCCAATCGGGAGATTGGCGTTCCCGGGTTAATTTCCCAACAGGAACGGGTTCGTGGCGCGTTCTTTGCCGATCGTGGTGGTTTCGCCGTGACCGGGGTAGACGATGGTGTTTTCGGGAAGCTCGAGCAATTTTCCTTTCAGGGAACGTAGGATTCCTTCGAACGAACCTCCCCAGAGATCCGTGCGGCCGATGCTTCCGGCAAAGAGTGTGTCCCCTGCAAACAGCCGGCAGGTTCCAGCCCTGCCGGATTTCGCGGCGGCTGCGTTGGTAGGCGCGGCCGGAATATCCGATGGCATATACAGGCAAATGCTTCCAGGAGTGTGGCCAGGGGTATGAAGGATTTGTGCCTGGTAGGGGCCCCAACGGATGACGTCGCCATCGCGCACCAAATGATCGAATTGCACTTTCTCCGGGGTTTTCCAACCGAGCCACGATGCTTGCATGTCCAGCATGCGATACAGGTCCAGATCGTCGGCATGCAAATAAACTGGGGCGCCGGTCGCTTCGCGCACGCGGCGCAATCCGATGACGTGATCGATGTGCGTGTGCGTAACCACGATGGCCGTGACCTTCAGATGATGGTGCTCGATGACTTCCAGGATTCGGCCGGCATCGTCACCGGGATCGATCACGATGGCTTCGCGGGTCTGCGGATCGCCGACGATGTGGCAATTGCACTGCAACATGCCGACC
>Ga0209380_10000548_pt1 | contig 26469 bp, 20 predicted proteins | sample HubBroMetageWFT6_FD_188347 | JGI IMG/M metagenome (GOLD analysis project Ga0209380, IMG submission 188347) | Warmed and freeze-thawed soil microbial communities from the Hubbard Brook experimental Forest, New Hampshire - Hubbard Brook CCASE Soil... | ecosystem: Environmental > Terrestrial >... | reverse complement strand
AGGCCGCCAGATTAACTCAAAGCGGTACGTAGTTGGAGCCCGGGTCAACCTACCCCCACTTCCGTCCGGTCCTGCGCCGGGCTTGTCCAGGTTTGGGCCAGCGGAACTGGAGGTAGGTGGCGCGTTGTACCGTCAGCCGACCTAGATAAAAGGTACTAACCGAACCTTCTGCGCGGCATCGCCCGGTCCCGCGCGCCTGGGTAGCTGGCATTCATCGACCACATGACTGTGGTGAGCCGATGCGGACACAGTTCGGGCGGCCGACGAAGGCGGGCTGGCCGCACGCGAGGCCAGCAGGCGGTCCGCGGCTAGCTGGCCTGGGCCAGGTCTGCTTCGGGCGCGGTCGCGTTGAGGTCGGCCACCGGAGCGCCGCCGGTCAGCACCCGGAGCGCATCCGGGGCGAAGAAGGCGTGGACCGGCGTGCCCTGGGCGAGGTCCGGGCGGACGCCGTCGTTGGTCAGCAGGACCTGCACGTCGCTGCCCGCGGCCAGGCGCAGGTAGACCTGCGTGGACGAGCCGAGGTAGACCAGGCGCTCGACCATCGCCGGGACCCGGTTGGGGCCGGGCGAGCCGAACTCCTCGATCCGCACGCGCTCGGGCCTGATCACCGCGTGGGCCCGGTCGGGTGCGTCCTGGCCCCCGTGCTCGGCGGTGAGCACGCTCTCGCCGAGCCGGACGTCGCACTGGGTGCCGGGACCGCGGGACACCACTTCGACCGCCATCAGGTTGGACACGCCGAGGAAGTCGGCCACGTAGGTGTCGGCGGGCTCCTCGTAGACCTCGGTCGGCACGCCCATCTGCACGATCTTGCCGTCCCGCATGACCGCGAGGCGGTCCGACATCGTCAGCGCCTCCTCCTGATCGTGCGTGACGTACAGGAAGGTGATGCCGACCTGCTCCTGCAGGGCCTTCAGCTCGACTTTGAGCGAGCGGCGGAGCTTGGCGTCGAGCGCGCCCAGCGGCTCGTCGAGCAGCAGCACCGAGGGCTGGAGGACCAGCGCCCGGGCGAGCGCGACGCGCTGCTGCTGGCCGCCGGACAGCTGGCCCGGCCGCCGCTTGGCGAACTGGCTCAGCTTCACGAGCTCGAGCGCGGCGTAAACGCGGCTGTCCAGCTCCGACTTGGACAGCCGCTTGTTGCGCAGGCCGAACGCGACGTTGTCGTAAACGGTCAGGAACGGGAACAGCGCGTAGCTCTGGAAGACCGTGTTGACGTTGCGCTTGTGCGGCGGCACGGCGGACACGTCGACGTCGTCGAGCAGGATCTTGCCGCCCGTCGGCTCCTCGAAGCCGGCGATGAGCCGCAGGGTGGTCGTCTTGCCGCAGCCGGATGGGCCAAGCAGGGAGAAGAACTCGCCGCTGGCAATCTGCAGGTCGATGTTATCGACCGCGATCTCGGTGAACCGCTTGGTCAGCGAGACGAGTTCGATCCGGCCACCGGCCATCCCGACACCTACCCTTCAGGTCGGACTTGCTGCTCCACGGTCTGGCGGCCGCGGCCCGCTGTCCAGCTGAAGCCCAGCTGATCAGCGGCGAACTGCATGCTTAGCTCAAATCCCCTGACCCCGTCAACCACCGGATCGTTCAGCGCGATCTGGATCGTCATCCCGTCCAGCAGCGTCGACATGCAGACCGCGAAGTTGTCCGGATCCACCTGGCGGAACTCGCCGGCCTCCTGGCCAGCCACGACCAGCGCGGCGATGACCGCGCGCCAGCGCTCGTCCGACTTCTGCCTGACGCTCGCGACCTCGGGGTTCCTGACCGCCTGCGACCAGAAGTCCAGCCACAGCGACCCGGAGCCGGCCGGCTCCGGGTCGTGCTCGGTGAGGCAGTTCATCGCCACGTACTCCTCGAGCTGCGCGGCGGCCGAGGTCATCTCGGCCATCCGGCGCTGCCCGGCGGCGTACCAGTGGTCCTCGTAGTACCGGATCGCCTCGGTGAGCAGCTGATCCTTGGTCTTGAAGTAATAGATCACCAGAGCCGGACTGACCCCGGCCCGCTCGGCCACGTCCGCGATTCTCGTGTCGGCGTAGCCGCGTTCGGAGATAACCTCCAGCGCTGCGTGCAGCATCTGGGCCCGTCGCTGATCGGCGGTCCCGGCGCTGTCGACGCCATTTGATGCGCGGTCGGTCATCGCGGCTGTTCCTCTCATGGCGGCAATAATTCCCGTTCTACGGCCGTCTGTCTGCGCGTTCCGGTCCTTCTCGCCGCGAGGCACCCTCTTGCCGGACAGGCTATCAGGTTTCTAGACTGAACATTCAGTCAACCCGTAGTTGCAGCAGAGCCGGACAGCACAGCGGTACCGCAGTGCGGGCCAGCATCGCACGCCGAGCAGCGCGTGTGAACCAGGCCCCCGCCGGCTCTGCGAGCAGACCGCGGGCGAGTTCCGCAAGCTAAGGAAGGCGAAATCATGACCGCGACATACGACGCGATTGTCGTCGGAGGCGGGCACAACGGACTGGTCGCCGCGGCCTACCTGGCCCGGTCAGGGGCAAAGACGGTGGTGCTGGAGGGACGCCATAAGACCGGCGGCGCGGCGACGACAGAGTCGCCCTGGCCAGATGCCCCGGAGTTCAAGGTGACCAGGCTCTCCTACGTCATGAGCCTTCTGCCGCCGACGATCATCAAGGATCTGGAGCTCGACCGGCACGGCTACAAGATCTACCCGATGGGCCCCTACTACCAGGCGTTTCCCGAGGGCGGCTCGATCAAGCTGTACGCCGACGATGCCAAGCGCAACCACGAGTCGGTCTCGAAGTGGTCCAAGAAGGACGCCGACGCGATGCCGAAGTGGGACGCCTGGCTGGCCGGGCTCGCCGACGTGCTCGGCCCGCTGCTGCTGACCGTGCCGCCCGCGATCGGCTCACGCAAGCCGCGCGAGCTTGCGGCCACGCTGAAGCTGGCCTGGCGCAACCGCGGCCTTGACGTGCGCACGATCGCCGACGTGACCCGGCTGATGACCATGAGCATCGCCGACCTGCTCGACGACTGGTTCGAATCGCCGGAGGTCAAGGGCGCGCTCGCGGTCAACGGCGTGATCGGCACCTGGGCCGGGCCGTACGAGCCGGGCACCGCCTACGTGATGGCGCACCACTCGATCGGCGACGTGGGCGACGGTCACCTCGGCAACTGGGGATTCCAGGAGGGCGGCATGGGCGCCGTCTCGAACGCCATCGAGCTGGCGGCCCGCAGCCACGGCGCGGAGATCCGGATCAACGCCCCGGTGGCCCGCATCCTCGTTGAGGGCGGCCGCGCGGCCGGGGTCGTGCTGGCCAACGGCGATGAGCTGCGCGCGAAGACGATCGTGTCGACCCTGCACCCGCGCACGGCGTTCCTCGAGCAGGTCGGCCCCGAGAACCTGCCCGCCGACTTCACGGCCGACATCGAGCGCTGGAAGACCCGCAGCGGCGTGGTGAAGATCAACCTCGCGCTGGCCGAGCTGCCGGACTTCATTGCCGACCCCGGCGTCGAGCTCCAGGAGCACCACACCGGATCGGTCGAGATGGCGCCGACGATGGAGTACATCGAGCGCGCGTTCCAGGACGCCCGCGAGGGCAAGGCCGCGGTCCGGCCGTTCAGCGACGGCGTGATCCCGACCGCGTTCGACAAGACGCTCTGCCCCGAGGGCAATCACATCATGTCCCTGTTCACCCAGTGGGTGCCGCAGGACTGGAACCTCGAGCCGCACACCGAGGAACTCGAGGCCTACGCCGATCGCATGATCGACTGCTACAACGAGCTGGCGCCGAACTTCAAGGCGTCGATCCTGCACCGCGACATCGTCGGCCCCTACGAGATGGAGCAGGAGTACGGCCTCATCGGCGGCAACATCTTCCACGGCGAGCTGTCGCTCGAGCAGCTGTTCCACATGCGGCCCGCGCCCGGCTTCGCCGACTACCGGACGCCGGTCCCTGGCCTGTATTACGGCAGCTCGGCCACGCACGCGGGCGGCGGTGTCTGCGGCATTCCCGGCTGGCAGGCTGCCAAGGCCGCGATCAGCGACAAGAAGGCAAGCAAGCGGTCCCGGCGGTCGTGACCACGTTCGCGGTTCGGCCGGAGCCTGATGCTCCGGCCGAACGCCGGCCCGGGATCCAGGCCATGCTCGAGGCGCGCAGCGTCGCGCTGGTGGGGGCCTCGCCCCGGCCGGCCACGTTCGGCCGGCGGATGAGCGAGGAGGTCGCCAAGAGCGCCAGCCGCCCGCGGATCTACCCGGTGAACCCGAAGTACGCCGAGCTGGACGGCCGCCGCTGCTACCCGTCGCTCGCCGACCTGCCCGAGGCCGTTGACCTCGTGCTGCTCGCCGTTCCCGACGCTGCGCTCACCGAACAGCTCTCGCTGGCCGGCCGGCTCGGCGCGCGCTCCGCGGTGATCTTCGGCAGTGCTTTTGAAGGCCGGGAACGCCTCACCGCGGTGGCCAGTGCCGCCCGTATGGAGCTGTGCGGAGCGGGCTGCATGGGGTTCATCAACGTCAGCCGCGGCCTGCGGGCCATCGGCTACACCGAGCCCGACCCGGTGCCGGACGGGCCGGTCGCGCTCGTCACGCACTCCGGCTCGGTGTTCTCCGCGCTGCTGCGCGCCCGGCGGCGGCTCGGGTTCACGCTCGCGGTGTCGTCCGGCCAGGAACTCGTCACCACGACGCCGGCCTACCTCGACTACGCGCTGGACCTGCCCGAGACCAGGGTGATCGCGCTCGTGCTCGAGGCGATCAGGGACGGCGGCGGCCTGCGGCGCACGCTCGCGCGCGCCGCGGCGCGGGAGATCCCCGTGGTCCTGCTCACGACCGGAACCTCAGCGGAGGGCCGGGCCATGGTCGCCGCGCACTCCGGCGCGCTCGCCGCCGCTGACGGCGGCTGGGAGGCGCTAGCCCGCGCCTACGGCGTGCACCGGGTCGGCGATCTGGCCGAGCTTGCCGACACCGTGGAGCTGTTCGCCGCGGGACGCCGCGTCCGCTCGGGTGGGGTGGTGCCTGGGGGCGGGATCGCGACCGTCCATGACTCCGGGCTTGAGCGGACCCACGTCGTCGATCTCGCCGGCGAGCTGGGCGTGCCGTTTGCCGACATTGATCCGGCGACGACCGCGCGGCTGTCCGGGCTGCTCGACCCCGGCCTGGTGCCCGCCAACCCGCTGGATGTCTGGGGGACCGGCGCCAGCACGCGGGAGCTGTTCGCCGGATCGCTCCTCGCGCTTGCGGACGATCCCGGCGTGGCCGCCGTCGCGCTCGCGGTCGACCTCGTGCACGAGCTCGACGGGGATGACGCCTACCCGCTCGCGCTCCTCGACGTGGCGGCCGGCACGGACAAGCCGGTCGTGGTGCTCAGCAACCTGGGCAGCGTGATCGACCTGGAGGTCGCCGGGCAGCTGCGGGCCCGCGGCGTCCCGGTGCTGGAAGGCACCCGCACCGGGCTGCTGGCGCTGCGCCACCTGATCGACCACGCCCGCCGGCCGGACGACGCGGCGGTCTCGAGCCCGGCGACCCCCAACCGCGACCGCAGACAGCGCGCCGCGGCGCTGCTGTCCTCCGGGCAGGCGCACGGCGCGGCCCTCCTGGGGCTGCTGGCCGAGTACGGGATCACCGTTGCGAAGACCATCCCCGTCGCCGACCGGGCGGCCGCGCTGGCCGCCGCGGAGTCGGTCGGGTACCCGGTCGTGCTGAAGACCGACGAGCCGTCGATCGCGCACAAGTCCGACGTCGGCGGCGTGCACCTCGGCATCACCGGCAGTGCCCAGCTCGCCGCTGCCTATGCCGACCTGGCGGCGCGCCTCGGACCACGCGCGGCTGTGAGCCGCGAGGTGCCGGCCGGGACCGAGCTCGCGCTCGGGATCGCGCGCGACCCTGAGCTCGGCCCGCTTGTCGTGATCGGTGCCGGCGGGACGCTGGTCGAGCTGCTGGCCGACCGTGCCGTGGCGTTCCCGCCCGTGACGGCTGGCCTCGCGCGCGAGCTGCTGGCCGGGCTGCGCGTCCGCGCGCTGCTCGAGGGCGTGCGCGGCGCGGCCGCGGCCGACCTGGACGCGGTCATCGACGCCGTTGCCGCGCTCTCGGCGCTGGCGGCCGAGCTCGGCGACCTGATCGAGGCACTCGATGTGAACCCGCTGATCTGCGGCCCGTCCGGCGCGATTGCCGTGGACGCACTCGCTGTCCCGTACAAGTCCCCGGCCCAGGCCTGTCGCCCCCTTCCCCGTTAGCGACGGCAGCCTGGGCACGGGGACCCTGGCTCGCGAAGCTAGGCTCGCTGGCCCGAGTCGTCAATAGCGCCCTGTGGATAAGGCTGTGGACATCCTGGGGATCGCGTGGTGTGTCGTGTGGACAGCATTGTGCACACAGGTGTGAATTAGCGCGGCCGCAAGTGCGCACGGTCCTCATGAACTGCGGGAGCCGCGTCCACCTGCTGTGGACCCGAGATTCCTGGCGTCAGCCGTCGTTCCCGTTATCGGGTTCGGTCGGCGGATCATCGCCCAGGTCGGAGATGTCGAGTTCGGGCCGTCCTTTGACGAAACCGTCGGGGTCGTCGAAGTCGTCGGCGGTCGGGAGCAGGTCGGGATGCGCCCAGATCGCGTCCCGGCCCGAGACGCCGCGCTCCTGCGTGAGGCCCTCCCAGATGGCGCTGGCCTCGCGCAGCCGGCGCGGGCGCAGCTCCAGGCCGACCAGGGTGGCGAACGTCCGCTCGGCCGGGCCGCCGGTCGCGCGCCGCCGCCTGATCGCCTCGGCGAGCGCCCCTGCCTGCGGCAGCCGGCCGGAGGCCGCCATCGCCACGACGGCCGCGACCCAGCCTTCGATCAGGGCCAGCATCGTCTCCAGCCGGGCGAGAGCCGCCTTCTGCTGGGGCGTGTCCTCCGGCTGGAACAGCGCCGCCCCGGACAGTGCCTCGTTCAGCGCCTCGGGGTTGGACGGGTCGATCTGCGGCATCGCGTCGCGCAGGGCCGAGGCGTCCACCTTGATGCCCCTGGCGTAGTCCTCGATCGCGCCCAGCAGGCGAGCCCGCAGCCACGGGACGTGCCCGAACAGCCGGTGGTGGGCAGCCTCCCGGAGCGCCAGGAACAGCCGGACCTCATCGTCGTCGACCGACAGCCCGGCCCCGAACGCCGCGACCCCGGCGGGGAGCAGCGCGGCCGTTCCCTGCGGGCCGAGCGGAAGCCCGACGTCGGTAGAGCTGACGACCTCTTCGGCCAGGGCACCGACGGCCGCACCGGCCTGGCCGCCGACCATCATCCCGCCGATCCGCTTCATCATCTCGCCGAGGCCGCCGAGGCCGCCCATGCCGCCGATCATTGCCCGCATCTCCGGCGGCAGATCACCCGGCAGCTCGCCGGAGTCGTCGGAGAGCAGGCCGCTCATCGCCTCGACCGCGCGGGCGGCGATCGGGTCACAGAGCTTGGACCAGACCGGCAGAGTCGCCTCCACCCACTCGGCCCGGCTCCAGGCCTGCGAGGCCCGGATGCCGGTCGGGAACTCGGTGGCGTCCTCAAGCCACAGGTCGGCGAGCCGCAGCGCCTCGATGACCTTGTCGCGGTCCACGCTGAGCACGCTGGCGTCGCCCTTGGCGGCGACCGTCTGGCGGGCTATGTTCCTGGCCAGATCCCAGTTGACCGGGCCGCCCTGGTAGGCCATGAGGTCGGCAAACTGGCGCAGGGCCTCGGCGAACTGCTGCGGGTCGCCCATCGGGCCGAGCGGGCCCATGCCGCCGGGGCCGGGACCGCCCGGGCCAGGGCCGCCAGAGCCGCCGGGGAAGTCAGGATCCTGCGGCGGGCCGAAGCCGAAGGGAGGCTCAGTCATCCGACCGTCCTCTCAGGCAGGATGGAAGGGTCCACACTGGCCAAGCTATCCCGGGAGCGGTACCTAGTGAGCAACCGACTAGCCCAGGTTCGCCGTGAGCGCAGTCCTGGCGCCGCCGATCCCGCGGGGGGCTCCGGGGGGCCGGCCCCCCTGGCCAGCACTTCGGCTGAAGCCGTCGGCGCCGGGCCCGGGCGCGCCGCCGACGGTCTCGCCGCGGGCCTCGCCGCCGCCGGCGCCACCGCGGTGGAGCCGGCTGCCGCACCGGGGCCGGTGGTCGCGGTCACCGGCGCCGCCCGCGGGCTGGGCCAGGCACTGACCGCGAGGCTCGCCGAATCGGCGCAGGTCGGGCGCGTGGTGGCCATCGACGACCACCGCGGGGACGTGACGGGCGTGACGTGGCGGGTCGTCGACGTCCGTGACCCGGCGCTGGCGGGCAGGCTGGCCGGGGTCGACGTAGTCGTACACACCGACCTGGACATGGCGCCCGACTCCGACGTCAGGGCCAGGCGGGCGTTCAACGTCCGGGGCGCGCAGACCGTGCTGACCGCGGCCGCGGCCGGCGGCGTGGGCCGCGTCGTGCTCGTGACCAGCGCCATGGTGTACGGGGCCAGCCCGGATAACCCCGTCCCGATGCCGGAGGACTCGCCGCTTGGCGCCGACTCCGACGGCAGCATCGTCGGGGACCTGATCGAGATCGAGCACCTGGCCCGGCGCTCGGCGCGCACGCACCTGGGGCTGCAGGTGACGGTCGTCCGCCCGGCGGCGCTGGTCGGGGACGGGGTGGACACGCTCATCACCAGGCATTTCGAGGCGCCCAGGCTGCTCGCGGTCAAGGGCTGCGCGGCCAGGTGGCAGTTCTGCCACATCGATGACCTGGTCTCGGCGCTGGAACTGGCCGCGACGGGGCGGGTGACCGGGGAGTTCGCGGTCGGCTGCGACGGCTGGCTGGAGCAGGAGCAGCTCGAGGAGCTGTCGGGAATGCGGCGGATCGAGCTGCCGGCCAGCCTCACGTTCGCGACGGCCCAGCGGCTCCACCGGGCCGGGATCACGCCGGCTCCGGTCGCTGACCTGCAGTACGTGGTGTACCCGTGGGTCGTCGACTGCCAGGCCCTGCGGCAGGCAGGCTGGCGGCCAACCTACGACAACGCCATGGCCCTGGAGGTGGTGCTTGAGCAGCGCGCCGGGCACCTCGCGGTCGCCGGCAGGCGGCTGGCCAAGAAGGAGGCGACGATCACGGCGGCGGGCGCCACGGTCGCCGTCATCGGGACCGCGGCGATCGTCCGCCAGGTCCGCCGCCGGCGCCGGTCGGGTACGTGACGCCCGGCCAGCCCCGAGAGCTGGTGCTGGGGCCAGAGCCACGCGGCGGTAGCTTTGACAGGGTGAGCATTGTCCGCCTGGCCGAGGTGCGCGGGGAACCGCTTTCGGTCGACGAGGTACATGCCGCTGCCGCCGATCCGGCGGCCGGCGCGATCGTGCTGTTCGTCGGCGCGGTCCGCGATCATGACGACGGGCGCGGCGTGACGGGGCTGTCCTACAGCGCGCACCCCACGGCCGCGGCCGAGCTGAGCCGGGTCGCGGAGAAGGTCGGCGCGAGCCACCCCGTGCTGAGGATCGCCGTCCTGCACCGGACCGGCGACCTGAAGATCGGGGACCTCGCCGTGGTGGCGGCCGTCTCCGCCGCGCACCGGCACGAGGCATTCGCGGCCTGCGAGCAACTGATCGATGAGCTGAAGGCCACCGCCCCGATCTGGAAGCACCAGATCTTCTCGGGCGGTGACAGCGAGTGGGTAAATAGTGCGTAGGCTTCGGCCATGCCCGGATGGCTTCCCCCCATGTCGCGCCGACTTGTCACCCTGATCATCGCGGGTGTCTGCGTGGTCGTCGGCCTGGCCGTGGCCGCCCTGATCCCGGTGCCCTACGTCGCGCTCACTCCCGGCCCGACGCTCAACACCCTGGGCAGCCCGGACGGTCAGCCGCTGATCCAGATCAGCGGGGTCAAGACCTATCCGACTTCCGGCAACCTCAACATGGTGACGATTTCCTACTCCGGCGGGCCAGGGACCCGCTTCAACATCTTCAACGCCCTGGACGCCTGGCTGACGCCCGACGACGCGGTCGTGCCGCAGAGCGAGATCTTCAGCGCGGGCCAGTCCCAGCAGCAGGTCACGCAGCAGGACACCCAGGAGATGGTGGGCTCGCAGGAGGACGCGACCGCCGCCGCGCTCTGCTACCTGAACGTCAAGTTCCAGACGGTCGACCAGATCAGCTCCACGGTGAAGGGCACGCCCGCTTACGGCGTGCTCCAGCCGGGTGACGTGATCACGGCCGTGGACGGGAAGCCGGTCAACTGCAAGAACAGCGTGGTCACCATGATCAGGAGCCGGACGCCGGGCGCGCCCGTCACCCTCACGATCAAGCGGCACGGCGCGGTCAAGACGATCCGGCTCAACACCAAGGACGTCAGCGGCGAGCCAGTCGTCGGCATCGAGCTCGGCTCGCCGACGTACGTGTTCCCGTTCTCGGTCAAGGTCTACATTCCCGGCATCGGGGGGCCGAGCGCCGGCATGATGTTCGCGCTCGCGATCATCGACAAGCTCAGCCCCGACAACCTGACCGGCGGCAAGTTCATCGCGGGCACGGGCGAGATCGATCCGACCGGCGCGGTGGAGCCGATCGGCGGGATCCAGCAGAAGATGGCCGGGGCGCGGGACGCCGGCGCGACGATCTTCCTGACGCCGGCGGGGAACTGCTCCGACACGGTCGGCGCGGTTCCGAGCGGGCTGCGCCTGGTCAAGGTGAGCACGCTGAGCCAGGCAGTCCAGTACCTGCAGGCGATCAAGCAGGGCCGCCCCGTACCGTCCTGCTGAGGCTCGTCCGGGCGCGTCGGCTCGGGATGAATCGCCGGTTGTGCAATCGTTTACCAGATCGATGCGGACGTTAACGATACTGCCGCCTGGTCCCGCCGCCACGGCGGCACGAGACCGCGGCTGAGGGCGTACGCTCGGTTCTGAGGGATAACCAGGGCACGGCCAGCGGGCTATGCCCGCACGTCCCGGTCCGGCTTAGTCCGGCGGATGGTGTGCTCACCGGAAGGGAGCGGTACTGGTCGTGGCGCCTCGTGTGCTCGTGGACGCGACTGCGGTGCCAGCCGACCGCGGCGCCCTCGGCCGCTATGTGGACGGCCTGGTAGGCGCCCTGGACGCGGCTGGAGCCGATCTCGTCGTCGCCTGCCAGCGGGCCGATGAGGAGCGATATGGCCGCCTTGTGCCGCATGCGACGGTCGTCGCCGGGCCGCCGGCCATAGCCCATCGGCCGGCGCGGCTGGCCTGGGAGCAGAGCGGCCTTCCGATGGTCGCCGGCCAGGTGGGCGCGGACGTGATCCACTCGCCGCACTACTCGATGCCGCTGCGGCCGGGCAAGCCGGTTGTCGTCACCATCCACGACCTCACCTTCTTCACCGAGCCCGATGCCCACAGCCCGGTGACCGCGGCCTTCTACAAGGCGGCGATCCGGACCTCGGCCCGCCAGGCGACGCGGCTCATCGTGCCGTCGAAGGCGACCAGGGACGAGCTCGTCCGGGTCCTCGCGGCCGACTCCACCAAGATCGACGTGGCCTATCACGGCGTCGATCACCAGCTGTTCCACCGCCCCGACGCCCAGCAGCTCCGGCAGGTCTCCGACCGGCTCGGCCTGCACGGCCGGGGGTACGTCGCCTACCTGGGTACCCTCGAGCCCCGCAAGAACGTGCCCGCGCTGATCGCCGGCTGGGCCGCGGCGGTCGCCGACATGGCGGACCCGCCGGCGCTGGTCCTGGCCGGCGGCAGCGGCTGGAGCGAGGAAGTGGACGAGGCGGTCGCGGCGGTGCCCGCGCACCTGCACCTGGTCCGGCCCGGCTACCTGCACTTCAATGACCTGCCGGGGTTCTTCGGCGGTGCCCTGGTGGTCGCGTTCCCGAGCACGGGCGAGGGCTTCGGGCTGCCCGCCCTTGAGGCGATGGCCTGCGGCGCGCCGGTGCTCACCACGCATCGCACGGCGCTGCCCGAGGTCGGCGGCGACGCTGTCGCCTACACCGAGCCGGACGCGGAGAGCATCCGGTCGGCGCTGCAGGCGCTGCTCGATGATCCGGGCCGGCGCACGGCGCTCGGCGAGGCGGGCTACACGCGGGCGATGGAGTTCAGCTGGGCCATGTCGGCTGAGGCGCACATGATCAGTTACGAGCGGGCCGCCGCGTCGAAGGACGCGCCGGCCTGATCAGACGCAGCTGTCGGGGCCCCGGTCGCGCAGCTCGTCGACGATCTGCTTCACTTCCTGAGCCCGAGCGCGGTCGCAGACCAGCATCGCGTCCGCCGTGTCCACGACGACGATGTTCTCCAGGCCGACGATCGCCACGATCCGGCCGGTCGTCGACACGACGACCGCGTCCTTGACGTCCCTGGTGATCACCCGGTCCGGGTCGGCGATGAGCAGGTTGCCCGACTCGTCGGTGGGCAGCGACTCGCCCAGCGAGTCGAAGTCACCGACGTCGCTCCACGGCATGTCGGCCGGAACGGTCGCCACCTTGCCGACCGCGCCCGCACCCTCCAGCACGCCGTAGTCGACCGAGATCTTCTCCAGCCCCGGCCAGACCTCGGCCAGCACGCGGTCGCGGTCCGCATGGTCCCAGGCGTCCGCGATCGCGGCGATGCCGGCGCTCAGCCCCGGCCGCTGCCGCTCCAGCTCGGCCAGGAAGGCCTGCACGGCGAACACGAAGATGCCGGCGTTCCACAGGTACTGGCCCGACTCGAGGTAGGCGGCGGCGACCTCGATCGACGGCTTCTCCTTGAACTCGGCCACGAGCCGCGCGTCGCCGGTCAGGGCCTCGCCCGTCCGCAGGTAGCCGAACCTGACATCGGCGCGCACCGGCCGGATCCCGACGGTGGTCAGGTAGCCCTGCCGCGCGGCGTCCACCGCGTGCAGGATCACCGACCGGAACCGCGGCTCATCCCCGATGAGGTGGTCGGCCGAGAACGCTGCCATGATCGCATCCGGGTCGCGGCGGGCGATGACGGCGGCGGCGAGGCTGATCGCCGGGCACGAGTCCTTGGGCGACGGCTCGACCAGGATGTTGGCGGTCGGCACCTGCGGCAGCTGGCGGGCGATCGCGGCGGCGTGCGCCGTGCCCGTCACCACGTAGACGTGGCCAGGCGCCGACAGCCCCGCGACCCGGTCCACCGTGGCCTGCAGCAAGGTTCTGTCGGTGCCGGTCAGCGGGTGCAGGAACTTCGGCTCGCTGGCTCGCGACAGCGGCCAGAGCCGGGTGCCGCTTCCGCCTGCCACAATTGTGGAGTACAGCATCCAGCAACTATGCCTCATCTCTCGCTGTCGAAGCGATGAGGTCCCGGCCACCGGGGGTGACCGATCAGCATCCAGCCAGGGCCGATCACGGCCCCGGACGAGGCTGGCCAGGCAGGCCAGAGCCGCCTCTGGGACAGCCCGTTCCCTCTCGATGTGCGCCTGGCGCTGGGCGTGCACCGGCGCGGCTCACGGGACCCGGCGTACCGGGCCGATCCGTCCGGCGCCGTCTGGCGCACGTCGCTGACGCCCGACGGCCCGGCGACCCTCCGCGTGGCGGCCAGCCGGCCGGAGCGGGAGGCGGCCGGCCCGCGGGTGGAGGCGACCGCCTGGGGGCCGGGGGCGGGCTGGGCCCTGCGGCAGCTGCCCGATCTGCTCGGGGCGAGCGACGACCCTGGCGCGTTCCGGCCCGCCGATCCGCGGCTGCAGGAAATCGTCGCCCGCCATCCGGGGCTGCGCCTTGGCCGCAGCGGGCGGGTGCTGGAGGCGCTGGTCCCGGCCGTGCTGGAACAGAAGGTCGTCGGCAAGGAGGCGACGCGGGCGTGGCGGCTGCTACTCACCTGGTACGGAACGAAGGCCCCGGGGCCGGCCCCGGCCGGCATGCGGGTGTTCCCCCCGGCGAGCGTCTGGCAGTCGATTCCGTCCTGGGCCTGGCACCGGGCGGGGGCGGAGGGGATCCGCGCGCAGACGATCGCCGGCGCGGCCAGGGTTGCGCCGAGGCTGGAGGAGATCTGCGGCCTGCCTGGTCCCGAGGCCGACCGGCGGCTGCAGTCCCTGCCCGGCATCGGGCCGTGGACGTCCGCCGAGGTCAGGCAGCGGGCCTGCGGTGACCCGGACGCGGTGAGCGTCGGCGACTATCACCTGCCCAGCCAGGTCGGGTGGACGCTGATCGGCGAGAAGGTCGATGACGCGGGCATGCTCGCGCTGCTGGCCCCCTATGCCGGCCAGCGTCATCGCGCCGTCCGGCTCGTCGAGATCGGCGGCACCGCGCCGCCGCGCCGCGGCCCGCGGCTGGCGGTGCGGGATTATCGCGCGTTCTAGCAAGTCGCAGGGTCCGGCCGGGTCGGGAGGAGCCCGCCCGTCTCACCGGAAATTCCCAGATGGCATCCTGATCCGGTGCAAGACGCACGGGGAGTCTCCCGCTCGCCTAGCATTATCGTCGTTCGACTCCTGCAATACTGGGCGGCCGTAAAGTCTCACCGCGCCCCGGATGCGGGCGGTCGCTCCCGGTGGGCACTCGGGAGCGCGAACGTTCGTTGAGCCGACCGTCCGGGTGCCGGGCGCGCCGGTTCGCAGGGGCGGTGACGGGTAACATCACCACCGCTCGCTGAGCCAGGAGCTGTACCCGGCACCCCGACAGAGTGGCTGGTTAAAATATAATAGAACGTTCCATTACGGGACAGCCAGCGCCGACCTGTCGGGCGCGAACAAACATCCAGAAGCAGGAGAAACAGCGAATGAGCGACCGCCCGCGGCTGACTGTCCTGGGCACCGGCTACCTCGGCATGACCCATGCCGCCTGCATGGCGTCCGAGGGGTTCGAGGTGCTCGGCTTCGATATCGACGCCGAGAAGGTGGCCAGGCTGAACGCCGGCGACGTCCCGATCTTCGAGCCAGGGCTTGAGGAGCTGGTCAGGGACGGACTCAGCTCGGGGCGACTGCGCTTCACGACCTCGTACGCCGAGGCGGCCGAGTTCGGCGACGTCCACTTCGTCTGTGTCGGCACGCCGCAGCGCCGGGACGGCCACGGCGCCGACCTGTCCCAGGTCGAGGCCTGCATCGACGGCCTCGCGCCCGGCCTGAACCGGCCGTGCCTGCTCGTGGGCAAGTCCACCGTTCCCGCGGGGACGGCCGTCCTGCTGACCGAGCGGGTCGTGGCCAAGGCGCCCGCTGGCAACGCTGTCGAGCTGGCCTGGAACCCGGAGTTCCTGCGTGAGGGGCACGGCGTGCAGGACACGCTCCGCCCCGACCGGCTCGTGATCGGCGTGCGCTCGGCGCGCGCCGAGGCCCTGCTCCGCGAGGTGTACGCCCCGCAGCTTGAGCTCGGCATCCCGCTCTTCGTCACCGACCTCGCGACCGCCGAGCTGGCGAAGGTCGCGGCCAACGCCTTCCTGGCCACCAAGATTTCCTTCATCAACGCGGTTGCCGAGGTGTGCGACGCCGCCGGCGCGACCGTTACGACGCTCGCCGAGATCCTCGGCGCCGACGCGCGGATCGGCGGCGCGTTCCTGCGGCCGGGTCTCGGCTTCGGCGGCGGCTGCCTGCCCAAGGACGTACGCGCGTTCCAGGCCAGGGCGGCCGAGCTCGGTGCCGGCGACGCGCTGGCGTTCCTGCGCGACGTGGACGCGATCAACCTGAGCCGCCGGACCGGCATGGTCAACCTGGCCGTCGAGGCGGCAGGCGGCTCGATCGCGGGCAAGGCGGTCGGCGTGCTCGGGGCGGCGTTCAAGCCCGGCTCTGACGACGTGCGGGACTCGCCCGCCCTGGATGTGGCCCAGATCCTGCACGGCATGGGCGCCGAGGTGACGGTATTCGACCCGGAGGCCGCCGAGAACGCGCGCAAGGTCTGCCCGGGGCTGAAGTACGCCGACTCCGAGATCGGCGCCGCGACCGGCGCCGACGTGGTCCTGCTGCTCACCGACTGGCCGCAGTTCGCCGAGCTGGACCCGGAGGAGCTGGGCGCGGTCACCGCCACGCGGGCGATCGTCGACGGCCGGTACATGCTGAACCCGGCGGCCTGGCGGGCGGCGGGCTGGCACTACCGCGCGTCGGGTATCCCCGCCGCGGCTGCGGCAGTGGTCGCTCCTCAGTCGTCCTGAGCCTGCCTGGCCGTCAGTTCGGGCGGAGTTTTCCCGTTGGGGAAGCACTGCGCCCGCTGCCCCGTTATGGCTGCAGTCGCCGCCCTCGGGCGGGCGAGCCCTTGGCCGCGGCCTAGTGTGGGCCAGAGGCAGAGTGCCCAGGTAACGAAAGAGGTAGTGCCATCAGCGCCGACGAGCGGAGTCCTGGCAGTGCCGAGTCCAAGGGCCTGAGCGCGCCGGGTCCGGTGCCAGCCGAAACTCCCGCGAGCCCCACTGCGATCCGGCGGTCACTGGCCAGGGCCAGGGACGGCAAGGCGCTTGACGTGGGCGAGGCGGCGGTGCTCCTGCAAGCGCGCGGCGACGATCTCGCCACGCTGCTCGGTCACGCCGCCAGGGTGCGGGATGCCGGCCTGGCCGCGGCGGGTCGCCCGGCGATCATCACCTACTCGCGCAAGGTCTTCATCCCGCTGACGCGCCTGTGCCGGGACCGGTGTGCCTACTGCACGTTCGTGACCGTGCCGGGCCGGCTGGACAGTCCCTACCTGTCTCCGGACGAGGTGCTGCGCATCGCCGCAGCGGGCGCGAAGCTGGGCTGCAAGGAGGCTCTCTTCACCCTGGGCGACCGGCCCGAGGCGCGGTGGAAGCAGGCCAGGGAATGGCTGGACGCGCACGGCTACGATGACACGCTGTCCTACGTCCGGGCGATGGCCATCCGGGTGCTCGAGGAGACGGGCCTGCTCCCGCACCTCAACCCCGGCGTGCTGAGCTGGGAGGACTTCCAGCGGCTCAAGCCGGTCGCGCCGTCGATGGGGATGATGCTCGAGACCACCGCGGAGCGGCTGTTCACCGAGCGGGGCGGACCGCATTTCGGCAGCCCGGACAAGGACCCCGCGGTGCGCCTGCGGGTGCTGCAGGACGCCGGGCGCAGCAGCGTTCCGTTCACTACCGGGATTCTGATCGGCATCGGCGAGAGCCTCGCCGAGCGCGCCGAGTCGATCTTCGCGATCCGCCAGGTGTCCAGGGAGTACGGCGGCATCCAGGAAGTCATCGTGCAGAACTTCCGGGCCAAGCCCGACACCCGCATGCGGGCCGCGCCGGACGCCGAGCTGGATGACCTCGCCGCGACGATCGCCGTCACCCGGCTCGTGCTCGGCCCGTCCGCGCGGATCCAGGCGCCGCCCAACCTGATCGGCCGGGAGTACCAGCTCATCCTCTCCGCCGGCATCGACGACTGGGGCGGGGTGTCACCGCTCACTCCCGATCACGTCAACCCGGAGCGGCCGTGGCCGCAGATCGACGAGCTGGCCGCGCAGACCGCCGCAGGCGGCTTCGAGCTCACCGAGCGGCTCACCATCTACCCCGGCTACATCCGGGAGCCGTGGCTGGACCCGCGGGTGGCCGGGCACGTGGCCGCGCTCGCCGATCCGGCGACGGGGCTCGCCGCGGCGGGGGCGCAGCCGCAGGGCCGGCCCTGGCAGGAGCCAGACGGCGGCTGGGCCGACCAGGCCGGCTGGAGCGCCAGCGGCCGCACCGACCTGCACACCAGCATCGACACGACCGGCCGGACCGCCGACCGGCGCGAGGACTTTGCCGAGGTGTACGGCGACTGGGAGGAAGTGGGCGCGCGCATCGATCCGGCCGCGCGCCGCCAGCCGGCGACCGCGGACGCTGCCGGTGCGCCGCTGCGGGCGCCAGCTGAGGTGCGCGCCGCGCTGCGCAGCGCCGAGCGTGATCCGGCCGGGATCAGCGACGCCGAGGCCCTGGCGCTGCTGGACGCGGACGGGCCCGAGCTGGAGGCGCTCGCGGAGCTCGCCGACGGGCTGCGCCGGGCCGTGGCCGGGGATGACGTCAGCTACGTGGTCACCAGGAACATCAACTTCACGAACGTCTGTTACACCGGCTGCCGGTTCTGCGCGTTCGCGCAGCGGCGCACCGACGCCGACGCCTACACGCTGTCCATGGAGCAGGTGGGGGACCGCGCGGCCGAGGCGTGGGAGGCGGGCGCGACCGAGGTCTGCATGCAGGGCGGCATCCACCCCGACCTGCCGGGCACCGCGTACTTCGATCTCGCGGCCGAGGTCAAGCGCCGCTGCCCCGACATGCACGTGCACGCGTTCTCGCCCATGGAGGTGATGAACGGCGCCGCCCGCACCGGGCTGCCGGTCAGGGAGTGGCTGACCCGGGCGCGCGCGGCAGGCGTGGATTCGCTGCCCGGCACCGCGGCCGAGATCCTCGACGACGACGTGCGCTGGGTGCTGACCAAGGGCAAGCTGCCCGCGGCGGCGTGGATCGACGTCATCACCACGGCCCACGAAGTCGGCTTCCGGACGACGGCGACGATGATGTACGGGCACGTGGACACCCCGGCGCACTGGGTCGGGCACCTGCGGGTGATCCGGGGCATCCAGGAGCGCACGGGCGGCTTCACCGAGTTCGTGCTGCTGCCGTTCGTGCACGCCAGCTCGCCCATCTATCTCGCCGGGATGGCGAGGCCAGGGCCGACGCGGCGGGAGAACCGGGCCGTCCACGCCGTGTCCCGGCTGATGCTGCACGGCGCGATCAGCAACATCCAGTGCTCCTGGGTCAAGCTCGGCGAGCAGGCCTGCGTCGACGTGCTCCGCGGCGGGGTCAACGACCTCGGCGGCACGCTGATGGAGGAGACGATCAGCCGGATGGCCGGCTCGGCCAACGGGTCCTACAAGACGATCAGCCAGCTGGCCGCGCTGGTGGCGCCGACCGGCCGGCCCCTGCGGCAGCGGACGACCGGGTACGGCACGCCATCAGCGGAGCGGATGGCCGCCGCGGCCGCCAGTGACGGCGTGTGCGCCTCGGTACGCGGGCCACGGACGGCACTGCCGCTCCTCCAGGCATAGGCAGCCGCCCGTCAGCGGGTCATCGGCCCGCCGAGGGCTGGCAAGGGTGCCGGCCGGAGCGGGCTCGGAGGGCGCCTGCGGCCGGCCGTGCCCGGTAGCGTGGCTCCACGCCTGGCCGGCGAGCGCCAGTATCTCGGCGGGCGGCGCTGATAAGCGCGACTCGGGCGCGGCGCCGAACGTCGCCCAGACGACCTTGCCCTGCAGGTCGGGAGCGACGCAGAAGCCCCAGTGGCTGCTCAGCGTCGCGACGACCTGGAGCCCGCGGCCTGATTCCGCCAGCCAGTCGGGCTCACGCGGGACCGGAGTCTGGGCGCTCGGATCGGCGACCGCGCACAGTACGCACGAGCCCAGATCGAGCAGCCCGAGTCGGATCGGCCGCGACTGCGCGGGACCCCTGGCGGCGTCGGGCGGCGGCAGTGCGTGCCGCAGGGCGTTGGTCAGAAGTTCGGAGACCACGGCGGCGACATCGTCCGCGCAGCCGGCGGCGCCCCAGCGGTTCATGGTCGTTAACGTGAACGACCGCGCCGCGCCGATCGAGCTCGGCGCCGGTGCGGGGGAGCGGGTCGCCACCCGCGGCGCGCGTGGCCCGCTGACGGCGAAGGGGAACGCGGGATCGCTCCAGGCTCCCAGGTAGAGCGCGGCCATCTCGGCGGCGGACTGCAGCCAGGACCAGCGGGTTTTGCTCGCCGCCACCGGTTCTAGCTGGGCCGTTCGCGGAGTCATCGCTTCCTCGGTCGTCTGCAGCACAGAGCGCTGGTAGGCATTGCCCGTATTGGCACCATCCTGCCTGACACCACACATCCCTGCAAGCGTCATCTGCACGTGCAAATGGTTTGTTATGCCGACCCGTGCAGGATAGGGTAACCATATCGTGTGCATCTGCACATGCAAATGGTGTGTGCAACACCGTGTGTGCAGATGCTGAGATCGGCTGACTCGGAGAGAACATGCAGATTCAGAACGGCATGCCCGCCCAGCAGCTCGGGGACCAGGTGCGATGGCGCAAGAGCACTGCCAGCAACCCAAGCGGCAACTGCGTCGAGGTTGCGGCGCTGCCCGGCGGGTCGATCGCCATCCGGAACTCCAGGCACCAGGCCGGGCCGGCTCTCGTGTACACGCGGGCGGAGGTGGCGGCGTTCCTGGCCGGGGTCAAGAATGGCGAGTTCGATGACCTCGGGTAGTCCGCTGCCCTTGTCAGATCGATAGATGTGCGATAGAGCTTTGTCGGAAGTTCGGCGAAATAGCCTTTAGCCGCGCTTCCTGATATCGGCACATAGCTGGAAGACGCGCACGCTGACCACGGCGTATCGCGGCTCGACCGGGGGGCTCGTGCCACGGTATGTCGCTGGGCGGGAGCGATGGTGAGCGTGATCGAGCAGTCTGACGGCCGTTTCGAGGCCGACTCGGGCCCGCCCGAGGCGGCCGGGCCGACAGTGCTGCGCATGGTCGTCGGCAGCCAGCTGCGCACTCTCCGCGAGGCCGCAGGCATCTCGCCCGACCAGGCCGGCTACGAGATCCGGGCATCGCGCTCCAAGATCAGCCGGCTCGAGCATGGCCGCGTCGGATTCAAGGACCGCGACGTGGGCGACCTGCTGACGCTCTACGGCGTTACTGACGGGCAGCAGCGCGCTCGCGTTCTCCAGCTGGCCCAGCAGGCCAACAACCAGGGCTGGTGGGCCAAATACGACGACGTGCTCCCGGACTGGTTCGAGACCTACGTCGGACTGGAGCAGGCCACCTCGCTGATCCGGACCTACGAGCTGCAGTTCATTCCCGGCCTGTTCCAGACCGCGGAGTACGCACGCGCGGTCACCATGCTGGGCCACCGCGGTGCCTCGGCCGAGGAGATCGACCGGCGGGTCAGCCTGCGGCTCAAGCGCCAGCAGGTGCTCGTCGGCCCCGCGCCCCGCGTCTGGGCGGTCATTGACGAGTCGGCACTGCGCCGCCCCCTGGGCGGCCGCGAGTCCATGCGGGCGCAGCTGCGCTATCTCATCGACGTAGCCGCGCTGCCGCACGTGACCCTGCAGGTCATGCCGTTCGAGCGCGGCGGCCACTCGGCGGCCGGCGGGTCCTTCGCCATTCTCCGATTCGACGAGGCTGACCTGCCGGACATCGTCTATATCGAGCAGCTCACCGGCGCTCTGTATCTGGACGCTCGCCCTGACGTTGACCATTACCAGGAGGTCATGAACAGCCTCAGCATCGAGGCCGAGACCCCCGTCGAGAGCGAGAAGCTGCTGAGGAAGATCATCCGGGCCACCTGACCGGCACGCACCGGCCGATAAGCCCGTAATATCAGCAGGACCGACCAGCGAAGGGTTTGCTCATGGCCAGCGAAGCCGCGCCGGAAACGGCGGGGACAACGACGCCAGAATCCGGGCCAGAGGACCTTCCGTTCGACACCTCCGTTGCCCATATCGCGCGGGTCTACAACTACTGGCTGGGCGGCAAGGACAACTTCGCCGCCGACCGGGCGGCCGGCGAGCAGGCGATGGCCGCGTATCCCGACATCGCGCTCTCCGCTCGGGCCAATCGCGCCTTCCTGCGCCGGGTCGTGCACTTCCTCGCCGGCGAGGCCGGGATCAGGCAGTTCCTCGACATCGGCACCGGCATCCCGAGCGCGAACAACACCCACGAGGTGGCCCAGACCGTCGCGCCGGACAGCCGGATCGTCTACGTCGACAACGACCCGGTCGTGCTGGTCCACGCCCGGGCGCTGCTGACCAGCAGCCCGCAGGGCGCGACTGACTACATCGACGCCGATCTGCGGTCGGTTGACCAGATCATCGCCGGCGCCGCGAGCACGCTCGACTTCTCCCAGCCGGTGGCCATCATGCTGATGGCGATCTTGCAGCACCTGAGCCCTGACGACGATCCGTACGGCGTCGTGGCGAAGCTCGTCGCCGCGGTTCCGTCCGGCAGTTTCCTGACCCTGTCGCATCCGGCCAAGGACATCGAGGCCGAGAAGATGGCGGCGATGGCCGAGCGCCTTAACCAGATGATGGCCGAGAAGGTCACGTTCCGCCGCCGGGACGAGGTCGCCGCCTTCTTCGACGGGCTCGAACTCGCGGAGCCGGGCCTGGTCAACGTGCCGCACTGGCGTCCGGGCTCGGAAGAGGAAGCGACCAGCCCCGCGGCGCTCTGGGGCGGCGTAGCCCGCAAGCCCTGAGACAGGCTCTGCTAGCGCACCAGCGTGAACTGGTCGGGATCGCGCTCCGGGCGCACCGGCGCGGGCGCGGCGGCGTAACCGACCCCGACCGCGCCCATCGGCTCGAAGTCCTCAGGTACCTGCAGTGCGCGCGAGGCCGCATGCCGGCAGAACAGCGTGCTCGACACCCAGCACGAGCCGAGGCCATCGACCGCGAGGGCTACCAGCAGGTTCTCCACGGCGGCACCCATCGCGACCAGAAACATGGCCCGCTCGGCGGCGTTGCGCCGCGCGTCCTGGTACGTGTGCGCGGCCTCGGCCACCAGGCACGGCACGATGATCAGCGGCGCGGCCCGCAGCACGTCACCGCGGCGGACCCGCCGGGCGATCTGCTCGCTGGTGAACCCGTCGCCCGTCAGGTCGGCCCGCCAGGCCGCCAGCATGTCGTCCAGCAGCCTGGTCCGTGCCTCCTGCGACTCCAGCACCACGAACCGCCACGGCTGGCTGTGGTGCGGCGCCGGGGCCGTGATCGCCGCGGCGATGGCCCGGCGCACCGCCTCCGGCGGCACCGGCTCGGCGGTGAAGGCCCGCACGGTCCGGCGGGCCGTCAGCACGTCCGCGGCACCGAGGCGGAACATGTCCTCGGCGGCCGGCCGGATCAGCGCCGTCGCGCCCGGCCCGTCCGCGTCGGTGACCAGCTCGCCCAGGCCGCGGACGATCGCCACCGGGATCTGGGTGGTCTTCTGCTTCACCAGGTCCGCGGCGGCGGCGACCTCGTCGGCGACCGCCGCCATCGTGACCTCGAGCACGTTGCCGAACGTGTCCGGCTGGCCGCGGTGATCACGCAGGGGCGCGAGGCCGGCCGCGCCGATCGCGGTATCGGTCTGGCCTGCCCGCCACGGCCGGCCCATCGTGTCGGTGATCAGCAGGCCGAGCCGCGCGCCGGTCCGCCCGGCCATCGCCTTGCGCAGCCGGCGCGCCGACCCGTCCGGGTCCTCGGGCAGCAGCACGACGGTGCCCGGCGCGGTGTTCGAGGCGTCCACGCCGGCCGCGGCCAGCACAAGGCCGTGCCGGGTCTGGCTGATCCGGGTCGGCCCCCGGCGCGCGACGACCCTGACCGTCTCCGCATCAATCGCGGCCTCGCGGTCGCTGGTTACGACGCGCCCCTCGGCCTTGCTCACGATTTTGGAGGTAACGACGACGATGTCGCCGTCGGTCAGGCCCGGACCGGCCAGGGCCGCGTCGGTGATCAGGGCAGCCAGGTCGGCGCCGGCGCCGATCTCCGGCAGGCCGGGCACCGGCAGCACGGTGAGCTCGGTCATGCTGTCACCTGCCGGGCCAGGTCGATGGCGGCCTGCGCGATGTCGGCGGCGGCCGCGACGTCGGTCATGTAGAGCGGCCGGGCCGAGACCTCGATCCCGGCGAGCTCGGGCGCCCCGACCGCGTCCTTGTCCTGCTCGTCGACCAGCCATCCGGCCAGCAGCTCGGGTCCGTAGTGAGCGGCGACCGCCGTGGCTGACGTCTTGACCCCGATCGCGGTGAGGCACGCGTCGGCCATCCCGCGGACGGGCGCGCCGCCGATGATCGGCGAGACGCCGACGACGGTCTTGGCCCGCAGGGCCGCGGCGATGCCGGGCACGGCGAGGATGACGCCGATGCTGACGACCGGGTTCGACGGCGGGAACAGCACGAAGTCGGCGGCCGCGATCGCCTCGAGCACGCCGGGGGCGGGCCTCGCTGTGGCGGCGCCGACGGCCTCGATCCTCCGCGCCGGGACCGCCGCGTGCAGCCGGACCCACCACTCCTGGAAGTGCAGGGTCTGCTCGCGGCCGTCCAGCTCGACCGTGACGTGCGTGCGGACCGGGTCATCGGACATCGGCAGCAGCGTGACGCCCGGCTGCCAGCGCGCGCACAGGCGCGCGGTTGCCGCCGACAGCGTCGCGCCGTCGGCGAGCAGCTGCGTGCGCAGGATGTGCGTGGCCAGGTCCTTGTCGCCCAGGCCGAACCAGTCCGGCTGCGCGCCGTACGCGGTCAGCTCGGCGAGCACGACGCGGCTCTCGCCATCGCGGCCCCAGCCCTGCTCCTCGCTGATGCCGCCGCCGAGCGTGTACATGACCGTGTCCAGGTCGGGACTGACGTGCAGGCCGAACGGCGTGAAGTCATCGCCGGTGTTGCCGATCACGGTGATGTCGGCCTCGGGGGCGGCCGCGCGCAGGCCGCGCAGGAACCTGGCCGCGCCGATCCCGCCCGCCAGAACAGTGATGCGCATGCACGCAGTCTTTACCATGCCGCCGACAAGGCTCGCGCTGACCCGTTTGCGCGGCCTGCGGCAGCGTCGTTCCAAGAAAATCTGGGCCGGACTTTCGGCTCATGACCGGGCAAGCAGGTGGCCATTATCACGTATCTCTCTTGACTCAGCGCAAGACACGCGCGTGTAATTTCAACCATGTAATTCTCGCGCCGGAGCAGGCGAGGGGCGGGATCACGGGGACAGAGGGACGGGCAGGAGGTGTGCAGTGGCAGACGTGATCGTCTCGCTGGTGCACGACGGGCTTGGCATCGGCGCTGATGATGCCGAGGAGCAGACCTGGCAGGACCGCGCGCTGTGCGCGCAGACGGACCCAGAGGCGTTCTTCCCGGAGAAGGGCGGCTCGACCAGGGAGGCCAAGCGGGTCTGCCGTGGCTGTGAGGTTCGGGCCGAGTGCCTTGAGTACGCGCTTGAGCACGATGAACGTTTCGGGATCTGGGGCGGGCTTTCCGAACGGGAGCGCCGCCGGCTGCGGCGCCAGGCCGTATAGCCGCACGCTGACGGGGGACGGCGACTGGCCATCCGGGCCGGTCAGATTCGCGTATTGTTCACGGGTACCCCCACCAGGGCACAACGGGACACCAGTGCCGGCCGCCCTGCTAGCGAACCCGAGCAGCAAGCGAATCAGTTGTCGCCAAACGACTCGTACTCTCAGCATGTCGTAACCGCGGTGATCGTCGCGCACGACGGCGCCGGATGGCTTCCGCATGGGATCGATGCCCTGCTGGAGCAGACGAGGCCGGTACAGCGAGTAGTCGCCGTCGACACCGGCAGCCGTGATCGCAGCGGCACGGTGCTGGCCAGCAAGCTGGGCCAGGCGGCCGTGTTCGGGATGGACCGGTCCACCGGGTACGCCGCCGCCGTCCGGCGGGCGCTGCAGCACAAGAGCGCCAGCGGCCCGGTGATCGGGGCACCGGCCGCTGCCCCCCAGGGGCGCGGCCGGTCGGAGCAGATCGAGTGGCTGTGGCTGCTGCATGATGACTGCGAGCCTGCCGCGGACGCGCTTGAGCAGCTGCTGCGCGGCGCCGCTGAGACGCCGAACGCGGCGGTGCTCGGTCCCAAGCTCATGGACTGGACCGACCGGGACGTCGTCCTGGAGGCGGGCCTGTCGACCGACGCCGTCGGCCGCCGGCTCACCGGCGTCGAGCCCCGCGAAGTCGACCAGGGCCAGCACGACGGTGACCGCGACGTGCTGGCCGTCAGCAGCGCGGGCATGCTCGTCCGCCGCGACGTTTACGAGGCCATCGGCGGATTCGATCCGGGCATGGCCCTGTTCGGCGAGGACATCGACCTGTGCTGGCGCGTGCAGGCCGCTGGCTTCCGGGTTCGGGTGATTACCGACGCGGTCGTGTATCACGTCATGGCGGCGAGCAAGGGCCGGCGGCCGATCTCGGTCGGGCGGCGCGCCCGGATGCTGGAGCGGCGCAACGCGCTGGTGACGCTGCTCGGCAACCTGCCCGCGGGGCCGATGCTGCTCTCGCTGGTGGCCAACCTGGCGATCTCGTTCGTGCGCACCGTGTTCTATATGGTCGCCAAGCGCGGCACCGCGGCGCTGGACGAGGCGGCCGCCGTCGGGGCGGTGCTCGGCCACCCCCTGCGCCTCGCCGCCGCCCGGCGCCGGCGGGCTCGCGGCCGCCGGGCGGCCTACAACCGGGTCCGCCCCGATCTGCATCCGGGCCGGTCGCTGCGCCGGGCCGCCGAGTACTTCGCGCTGGTGCTGTCGAGGTCGGGCTCGCACGAGCCCACGGCGGGGCGCTCGGCCATCGACGATCCGACCGAAGACGACTCGCTGCTGACCGACAGCGGATTCCTCCAGCGGTTCGTGACCAGGCCGGGCGTGCTGCTGACGCTCGCGCTCATCGTGGTCGCCGCGGTCGCCGAGCACCGGCTGATCGCGGGCGCGCTCAGCGGCGGCCCGCTCGGTGGCGGTGCCCTGCTCCCGGCCTGGGAGGGCGCGGGCCAGCTCTGGGGCGAGGTCCTGCAGGCATTCCATCCCGCCGGGGTGGGCTCGGCCAGCGCCGCCCCGCCGTCGGCCGGCTTCATCGCCCTGCTGGCCACGCTGCTGGTCGGCAAAACCTGGCTCGCCATTGACCTGCTGCTGCTCGGGTGCGTGCCGCTCGCCGGGATCACCGCGCTCGTCGCGCTGCGGCGGGTGACCAAGTCCGTGCCGGTCCGGGTCTGGGCCGCGGCGGCGTACGCGCTGCTGCCGGTCGCGTTCGGAGCGATCGCGGCTGGGCGCCTCG
>Ga0209380_10000545_pt1 | contig 26503 bp, 18 predicted proteins | sample HubBroMetageWFT6_FD_188347 | JGI IMG/M metagenome (GOLD analysis project Ga0209380, IMG submission 188347) | Warmed and freeze-thawed soil microbial communities from the Hubbard Brook experimental Forest, New Hampshire - Hubbard Brook CCASE Soil... | ecosystem: Environmental > Terrestrial >... | reverse complement strand
GGTTAAAAGGCGAGTTGCCGATTCTGACGCCTTTGGATCGTTGGGAAACTTCGCAACCGGGAAATGTGTTGCGCGTTTTCGAACGGGGCGGAGAGAAGAAAGGCGAAATCGGAAATCCGAATCGCGAGGAAGAGTCCGGGCGTCCCGACGACAAATTGGGTGAGCGCGGGTTTGGCACGCTGCTACGGACCGATCCAGTTTTTCTTGGACTGCAGAAAACACGGCTTCTGGATCCGCTTCTTTCGCTGCCGGGAACGAACGATCAACCCGGCGACTATCGCGGCAGCGGGTGCACCGCTTGCCATGTAGTTTACGCGAACGATCGCTCGCCAGAGCATTCCGGGAGCTACGCGCGTTACGGAAATCTGGGAGAAGGCGCGTCTTCCGATAGGACAATTCCGAGAAATGAATCGGGCCATCCCATACGGCACGCGTTTACAAGATCGATTCCGTCGAGCCAATGCATGATTTGTCATGTGCATCCGGGAACGAACATGGAGACGACTTATTTTGGTTATACCTGGTGGGACAACGAAGCCGACGGGGAGTTCATGTATCCGCAAAAGCAGCGGAATCCGACAGAGGAACAGAAATATGAAGTGGCGCTCAGAAATCCGGAAGGCGCGGCGGCCAAGGGGTTGTGGTCTGACCCAAAGTTTCTGGAACACGTGGGAGACGCGGATTTCAATAAACAGCTGAAGCAGACGCAATTTGCGGATTTTCACAGCCATGGATGGATTTTTCGAGCGGTTTACAAACGCGACCGAAAAGGTAATCTGCTCGACAGCGAAAATAAAATCGTCTCGCCGGATGATCCGGAGAAATTTGGAAAAGCAGTTCATTTGGCGGACATCCATCTGGAAAAGGGAATGCATTGCGTGGATTGTCATTTCGAGCAGGACGATCACGGGACCGGAAAACTTTATGCGGAGCCGCGCGCGGCGGTGGAACTGGACTGCACGGATTGCCACGGCACCGTGGATAAGCGCGCAACACTGATTTCTTCAGGCGCCGCAGCCCCTATCGGCGGATCACATCTCGATGCCCTGCGAACGCCGTGGAACAACCGGCGGTTTGAATGGATTGGCGGAAAGCTTTATCAACGGTCGATGCTCGAAGAAGGCAAGGAATGGGAAGTTGTGCAGGTGCTGGATACGATCACCCCGGAAAATCCTCACTACAACGAAAAATCGCGTTGGGCTAAGACGATCCGTGTCGATGGCAAGAGCTGGGGCGATGTGCCGAGCGACCCTTCACAGCTTGCGCACGCCAACAGCCGCATGACTTGTTACGCCTGCCACACTTCCTGGGCGCCAAATTGTTTTGGCTGCCATTTATCGATGACGGCGAATCAGAAAAAGCCCATGCTGCACAACGAAGGGCTTACTACGCGAAATTATACGGCGTACGATTTTCAGGTTTTGCGCGATGACGGATTTATGCTGGGAATTGACGGAACGGTGACAGGACATCGCGTGGCGCCGGCACGTTCTTCGTGCGCCATTTTGGTGAGTTCGCAGAATCAGAATCGCGAGTGGCTTTATTACATGCAGCAGACGGTTTCAGCCGAAGGGTTCAGTGGGACAGCGTTCAGCACGTTCGTCCCGCACACGGTGCGAGCGAAGGAAACGAAAGCTTGCGACGATTGCCACGTGTCCGAGCGCAATGACAATAACGCGTGGATGGCGCAAGTGTTGCTGCAGGGAACGAATCTTTTGAATTTTATGGGGCGCTACATTTATGTGGCGGATGGCGCGAAAGGATTCGATGCGGTTGCGGTGGCGGAGCACGACGAGCCGCCCGCGATTATCGGCAGTTATTTACAGCGTCTGGCATATCCCGACAATTATCGAGAGCATCTTGCGAGAGATCGCCAGTTGAAGGAAGCCTATCACCATTTGGGAAACGTGTTCGACGTGCAACTGCGCGGCGAATATCTCTATGCGGCGTTGGGCAAACGCGGTTTCCGTGCGTATGACGTGGCGAATATTGACAATAAAGGATTCTCTGAACGTACGGTGACTGCGCCGGTTTCGCCGCTGGGGCAACAACTTTATGTAAAGACAAAATACGCGATGGCGGTGGCGAGCCCGTCAACGCTGGCGATTGATCCGGCGCGGACGCACAAGCCGGAAAATGAAGAGCAGGCGATTCATCCGATGTACGCGTACTTGTATGTTGCGGACAAATACGAAGGGCTGGTGGTCATCGGCGATTCGAATCCGAATAGCAAGACGCCGGGTGTGAGCACGCTCCTGGATGGCGATCCGCGAAATAATTTTCTGAAACGGGCGCTGGCGTTTAATCCGGATGGGATTTTGAATGGAGCTCGGCGGATCGTTATCGCGGGAATCTACGCTTACATTCTGTGCGACCGCGGATTGGTTGTGGTCGATCTCGATAAGCCTCTGCAACCTCGCGTAGCTTCAATCGTGGGCGCGCCGGAGTTGGACGATCCGCACGGAATCGCGATTCAATTTCGCTATGCTTTCGTGGTAGACCGCGGCGGGTTGAAAGTTCTGGACGTCACGAATTTAGAGCAGCCGCGCGTGGTGGCGAATGCGGCGGTGGCGTTGGAAGATGCGCGCAACATTTATGTCGCACGAACTTATGCGTACGTGGCTGCGGGCAAGCAGGGAATTGCGATTGTGGATGTGGAGCGGCCGGAGCAGCCGAGGCTCGATCAGATGTTTTCTGCGGGCGGAAAACTGAATGATGTGCGCGACATTAAAATTGGGATGGTGGACGCGAGCGCGTTTGCGTTTGTGGCTGACGGCGCAAATGGGCTGCGCGTGCTGCAAATATTGTCGCCGGAGGACTCGCCGAACGCTTACGGATTTAGCCCCCGACCGACTCCGAAACTGATTGCTACCTATCGGACGACTGGCCCTGCGCTGGCGATTTCGAAGGGCACTGATCGCGACCGGGCTGTTGATGAAAGCGGGAATCAACTCGCGGTGTTTGGAAGACGCGGGGCGCGGCCGCTGAACCGCGAGGAAGCGTCGAGACTCTATTTACGCGAAGGGAAGACCTACACTGTTCCGGCTGAGCCGCCGAAATTGCAAAACCAACCTTGAGTCACTGCACGTAAGCATAGAACTGATGTTAACGAGGCTAGGGCCTGGCGAGATTGTTCAGTGTGTCGATTGCGCGAATTTCCCTCGATAAGATTTCAGCCCGATAATTGCCGCGTCGCTGTTAGGCGATAAATCCGAAGCGGGTTTGCAACTCACTGGCGCCGCGGTGAGTGATGCGAACTGCGCGAGTGCCACGGCGCCGCGCGATCCATCCTGCGTCGAGCATCCGGGAAAAGAGCGCTGCGCCTAGGGCGCCGCCCAGGTGCGGCTGGCGTTCGGTCCAGTCGAGACAGCGGCGGGCGAAGGTGCGTCGACTGCGGGCCAAGGCGAGTGCGTCAATGCCGAGATCTGCGAACCAGGTGAGACCTTTTGGTCCAAGTTTGTAATCTTGCGGGCCGCTGGTTCGGATTACTTTGAAATTCTGAAGGGCTTTGGTGACTTCTACGGCGATGTGACCGGCGAGGTGGTCGTAGCATGAGCGGGCGTGGGAAATGTCGATGTCTTCGCGGGAGCGGAAGGTGGCCGTTGGACGCGGCAGGGTTGCCATTGCGCCCAGCGCTTCCAAGGCGTGAACCACTTCGGAGCTTGTAATCTTGTAATAGCGATGGCGTCCGTTCTTTTGCGATAGAAGCAATCCGCCGTCGACTAGTTTTGAGAGATGCGCGCTGGCGGACTGCGCTGAAATTCCTGCGAGTCGGGCAAGTTCTCCCGCAGCAAGGCTGTTTCCGTCGAGCAAAGAAATGAGAATTGTGGTTCGCGCGGGCTCGCCGATCAATTCGCCCACAGACGAGATGGGATAGGTCATGTTCATCACTGCATTCTAGCGCGGAATCGACAATGACATTTCATTTGTAAATGAAACGTCTGGGGTGCGTGAAGTTCTATGCTGATGGCTCAATTCGTTTGGAATTGCGATAGGTAGACAGGAGACGGCGGATGATAACCATGTGCATTCGTTACACCCTCGATGCGTTTAAGGTGGAGGATTTCGAGCGATACGCTCGAAATTGGCCGGAACCCATCAAGCGCTGTGGCGGAGAACTGCTGGGATATTTTTTGCCTACGAAATTTGCGGGGCCGACCAATATCGCGCTTGCGTTGATAAGCTTTCACGACCTGGCTGCTTTTGAAAAGTATCGTGCAGCGCTGCTGAAGGATCCGGGAGCAATTGCCAATGTTGCCGCCGCCGACAAATCGAAATGTATCCTGATAGAAGACCGTTCATTGTTACAAAGAGTTTCCGAGTAAGGAAAGACGACCTCGATTACCGACGGATCGTCACGCGGCCGATTGAACTTCACGCAGGCGGCGCTGGAGGTAGCGGCGCTCGCTGTCATTGGTGACCAGGGCCAACGCCTTCATATAACTTTTGGCGGCTTCCTCGTGGGAGCCGGCGCGGCGGAGCAAATCGGCGCGGGCGGCATGCAGCAGGTGATAGTCATCGAGATCATTTGTTGCGGCCAGTGAGTCGATTAAGGCGAGCCCGACGCGCGGCCCGTCCACCATGGCGACCGCTACCGCGCGATTCAGCGACACGATAGGGGAAGGTTGGACGCGTTCCAAGCGCTCGTAAAGTTTGACGATCTCGGGCCAGTCGGTGTCTTCTGGACGTGCGCCGCGGCAATGGACGGCTACGATAGCAGCCTGAAGCGCAAACGGGCCGGGCGTCTGGCGAAGCGCTTCTTCAACCAGAGGTAAGGCCTCGGCGATGTGGTCCTGGTTCCAGAGGCTTCGGTCTTGTGCTTCTAAGGTGACGATTTCTCCGGAATCGTCCAGACGCGCGTCGCGTCGTGCGTCGTGAAGCAACATCAGCGCGAGGAGGGCTTTGGCCTCGGCGAGAGGTCGCGGCGCCATTAGGGCGACAATCAGGCGGCCCAGCCGAATTGCCTCGGAGCAAAGATCGGTTCTTAGCAAGGATTCACCGCGAGTGGCGACGTAGCCTTCGTTGAAGACGAGATAGATGACGGTGAGGACAGCATTGAGGCGTGCCGCTACGTCATCAGCTTCCGGCACGACATACGGAATGCCCGCATCGCGGATCTTCCGCTTGGCACGCACTAAACGCTGCGCCATAGTTGTTGAGGAGGTGAGAAACGCGCGGGCGATCTGGTCAGTTTCCAGGCCGCACAGAGTCCGAAGGGTGAGCGCCACTTGCGCTTCCAATGCGAGCGCTGGGTGGCAGCAGGTGAAAATAAGGCGAAGGCGATCGTCAGGGATTTCGTTTGTGTCGTAATCAGGCTCTTCACTGAGGCGCACGAAGCCGGAGGTAGAATAGGATTCGAGCTTTTCGGCGTAGCGGCCTTGGCGCCGAATACGGTCGATAGCCTTGTGCTTGGCTGTCTGTATAATCCACGCGCGCGGGAATTCCGGAATGCCGGCGGCCGGCCATTGGTTCACAGCGGCGGCAAATGCTTCTTGGGCGCACTCTTCGGCTAGATCGAAATCGCCGACCAATCCGATCAGGGTTGCCACGATGCGACCCCAATCGGCGCGATAAACTGTTTCAATGGTAGTCGTTGCGTTTGCGAGCATAGCCTATTGTAAATATTTTTCGGTGGAACTGTCGATTCCGGCCAGCGCTGTTCGACTCATAGTATGGAGGCACACCTAATGAAATATATGCTACTAATTTATATGGATGAAAACGGCCTGAGTACCGCCGAACGGGAACATTGTTACAACGAGTCCGCCCAATATGCGCAAGAGCTTTCGGGCAGCGGGCAATATCTGGACGCCGCGCCGCTACATCCGACGTCAACGGCGACCAGCGTCCGCGTGCGCGAGGGAAAACAACTGATCACCGATGGTCCGTTTGCGGAAACTCGCGAACAACTGGGCGGATATTTCCTGATCGACGCCAAAAATCTGGATGAAGCGATCCACATTGCCAAAAAGATCCCGGGCGGGCGTTGGGGAACAGTTGAAATCCGGCCAGTAATGGAGATACACGGGCTGCCGACAGGTTAGCTGAGTCACTGTCGATTTAGCTTCCATTCGTTCGGCTCATGATTGGAGAGGCGATTCGAATCGAGTTTGGGGCGACTAAATTAATAAAAAATAAAAAAAGGAGCATCAAATGGATACAAAACCAACGTACGAGCAAGGGAAACTTCAACTCAAGATGTACGATCTGCGACGCGAACCAAAGTTGCGGCAGGCACGCGAGTGGTTCTTCAAGAATTATTTCGTGGAGACGATGGATGACTTCAAGCGCGTGGCGCCAATGGGGACAGAACAAGGAGCGTTCGCAATGATGGTGCTCACTTATTGGGATCAGGCCTGCGCGTATCTGAATTACGGTTTGCTCCACGAAGACCTTTTCTTTGAAACCAGCGGCGAGTTCTTCGGGGTCTGGGAACGCGTGAAGCCCCTTATTGCGGAGACTCGCAAATTGTTTCTAAACAAGGATTTCCTGGGGCACTTGGAAAAGGCGGCGCAGCGGTATGAGGCGTGGAGCGAGAAACGCAATCCTGGAAATATCGCCAACATGCGGCAATTCATGAAGCAAATGCGCGAGCAGATGGCAGCCACGGCCAAAGCGTAACACGGGAGCCGGGAACCATGCGGTAGCTGTGATCCATTTAAAAAGATTGACGGGCGGCCGAATAACAGGTTCCGCGAACTTTGCCGCCCGTCATTTTGTTTGGATGGCTAGTTGGGCGAGCAGAGTGGAACGAAGGCCGGTCTGCTGTCCCTCGGTGAGCTTGGCTCCTGAAGACGTGAGGTAAAAAACGTCGATAACGGTTTCTCCCTCTGTTTCAATTAACGCAATTTCAATGTTGCAGTTTTCGCGTGAGAAAATTGAGCTAATGCGGTGAAGAAGGCCGGGCTGGTCCTGGGCGATAATTTCCACGAGCGTGCTGTGGGCTGAACAGGAGTCGTCGAACTGCACTCGTGTTTCAACTTTTGTCTTCGGGCCGCGATTTTTTTCTGAGCGCAGGCGGCTGCTTAGCATACGTTCGAGGTCCACTTTCCCGCTCAACACATCCTGGATGTTTTTTTGAAAACGCTCCCACTCAGGCAAGTTCAGTTCCAGGGTACGAAAGCGATCGGTAAAATAAAACGTGTCCACAACCACGCCTGACTGGTTTGAAAATGCGGCAGCTTTCACGATGTTCATTCCCCATGCGGCCAAAACGCCGGCCATAGTGGCGAAGAGTGAAGGGCGATCGCCAGTCACCAGAGTGAGTTCGTACCAGTGGCGGCCGCGGCGAAGGCTTATTTGGACCGGGTCTTTCGCCAGCTGTGTGGCCATCTCCAAATGCGCGAGAACCTCGGCGGCTGGATGCGTGAGCAGATAGCGTCGCGGAAGTCCTTCCAGAAAATCGTCCAGACGCTTGCCAACTTTCTGTGCGAGCGTGCCCAGGTGCGCCATCACTTCGTCATGCGCGTCCACATGCAGCCGCTGATCAAGGCTGCGGTTGAGGTGATTGGAGGCAGCTATGTAAAGCTGCCAGATATTTTCTGCTTTCCAGGGAGTAAGCGCTTCGGGATTAACGGCTTTAATATCCGCGTAGGTCAGCAAGCAAAGCATTTTCAGGCGCTCGGGAGTTTCCACCCTTTCGGAGAACGCGCGAACGGTTTCGGGATCAAAAATGTCGCGGCGCAATGCGGCGCTCATCTCCAGATGGCGCCCGATGAGAAAAAGCACAGTTTCGCGGTCAGGCTCGTCGAGATCGAGGCGAGCAATAGAACTTTCTGCAATTTCCACGCTGGCGCGAACATGATCGGTTGATTTCGCGCCTTTTCCCACGTCGTGCAATAGCAGCGCCAGGTAAAGCAAGTCGGGTTGTTCGAGCTCTTCAAGCAACTCGGCGTAGCGCTGGTCCCATTTCGATTGAGACTGGCGGAGAGCGTGCAGATTGTCGATAGCCACAAAGGTGTGCTCGTCAACCGTGAAGCGATGCGAATAATCGCGCACGACCAAAGCATCGATACGCGCAAATTCCGGCAACAACACATCGAGCAGGCCCAACGAGTGCATGGCACGCAAAGCATCGGCGGCATGCGGCGCAACCAGGATTTCCTGCAGCGGATGCCAAAGTTCCGCGCCAACCGGGGGATTCGCAGACGAAGCTGGTAGAGCGCGTTCCATTTGAAGTTCGGTGTTGTAGCTGAGCGGCAGCCCGTGGCGCGCCAGAAAATGGAACGCGCGGAGGATTAGATGAAGATCATCCAGAGCGGCAGGCTGGCGAAGGGCCAGCATTCCGTCCACGACCAGGAATTCCGCGTTCGAAAGCCGTGCGCGCAATTGCTGGAACTGATCGTGAATTGACAACCTTGCGGCGGGAACTTCCTCTAGCAAGCGATTGCAAACATGGTGAACCGTCCGCGCGTGGCCGAAATAGATGCGCATCCAGTCCGGAGTGGTAAAAAGGCCTGCGTTGCGCTCGTGGTTTCCAACCACTACGGGCGGTGAAGTTGTGACTCCAATCTTTCGCGCGGCGGACGCATCCTGGGATTCCCAGGTGAGGGTATTGTCGTCACGATTTCGCCGGAAGTGCAGGAAGCAGCGAACGGAAACGAGAAATTTCAACGCCGCTTCGAATTGCGGCTGGATCGTGACCGGGAGTACAGCATTTTCATTAGGCCAGATGTGATATCTCTCGATAGCCGCGAGAAGTGAAAGCCAGCTCACCACGTTGTAATCCCGCAGACCGCCAGGGCCGTCTTTTATATTGGGCTCCAGATGAAAGACGGTCTCTCCAAATTTGGTATGGCGGGCACGCGTAAGCTCCGATAAACCTTTTACGATCTGGCGTGACTCGTTCGCGATCAACTTCGGAATCACTTCATCGTGGAGGCGCGCGAAAAGCTTTCGATCGCCAATCAAATAACGGCAATCCAGCATCGAGATGGCGAACTCAGGATTGGCAGGATCCAATTGGGCGCATTCAGCGAGGGTACGTATGGCGGGGCTGAGCTTTAGCTGCAAGTCCCATAACTCTTGCGAGAATTTTCGGATGGGTTCTTTGAACTTGTCATCCGCGCGATTTCCGCCGTGTAGAAAAAGCAGATCAACGTCAGAGAAAGGGAAGAGCCAACGTCGGCCGTAACCTCCCAGCGCCACAAGTGCTACGTTTGCGGGGCCGTCGGGGTCGGCTGAAACGAATTCCTTCCAGAGACGCTCGATGATGCAATCGATAAGAGCGCTGCGGCCCAAAAGAAATTCGCGACCGTCACCGGAGACTGCAAATTGGTCCTGAATTCGTGCGGATTCCTTCGCGGAAAAATCGCGAAGCTCGGCGGCTAGCGGTGGGTTGGTGGACATGGAGACTTAAGTCTGCTCCTGACGCTACACCGCTCGTTGCGGCGATTGTGATCCGGCGCTCAACATTTGAACTGCGTCCTCGGGATAGCCCAACATGCCAAACTCCGGTACGTCGAGTCCTTCCAGTTCCACTTCTTTGCTGACGCGCATTGAGCGCCACGCGTTCACGGCCTTAAACACAACATACGTTGCGCCGAAAGCATAAATCGCGAGCATAGTGGCGCCGCCGAGTTGAACGACAAATTGCGACCAATCCCCGTGAAGCAGACCGGTTACGCCTTGACCTGTCTTTCCGAGATAGGCTGTCGCGCCTACACCATTCCAACCGGCGCCGTAGGTGCCATCCGCGAAAACGCCAAGAGCGACCGCGCCGAGCCAGCCGCAATATCCGTGAACTGAAATTGCGCCGCAGGGATCATCGATCTTGAGAACCCGTTCGTTGAAAAGTACGCCCAAACAAACTAGAACGCCTGCAACCACGCCGATGATTACCGATGCCGTGGGTGAAACGAACGCGCAGGGAGCGGTGATGGCGACGAGACCTGCGAGCATTCCGTTACACGCCATGGTGATATCAGGCTTTCCGAAAAGCCGGTACCACAGCAGCATCGCTGCGGCCGAACCCGCTACGGCGGCTAGGTTTGTGTTTACCGCAACCACGGCAATTCGTAGGTCCGTTGCGCCCAGAGTTGATCCGGGATTGAAGCCCATCCATCCGAAGAGAAGAACGAACGTTCCGGTGACGACGAAAACGATGTTGGAAGCAGGGAACGCGCGCGGTTTTCCGTCCGGACCATATTTAAACAGTCGCGGACCGAGGATCAACGCCAGCGCCATGGCGCAGAATCCTCCAACAGAGTGAACGACTGATGAGCCGGCGAAATCCACATAACCGTGACCGAGGTGCATGCTCGAACCCAATTGCGAAAGCCAGCCACCGCCCCAAACCCAACATCCGGAGATGGGGTAGAGCAGGCCGCCGACAAATAGTTCGCAAAGGAGGAAGGCCCAAAAAGTGATGCGCTCGCAAATTGCGCCGACGATGATGTATCCGGCGGTTTCCATGAATACGACTTCGAAGAGCGTGAGGCAATTGCTGCTCGCGTCATAGGCGGGGCCGGTGAGAAAAAATCCTTTGCCGCCCAGGAAACCCCATTGACCGCTGCCGATCAGAAAATGATTCAGAGTTTGCGCACCGCCAATATTTGCGGGAGATGCGTTGACGGCGACGGCGCCGAATTGGAAGGCGTAGCCGATAGCGTAATAAGCGAGGAACGCAAAAACATACGCGGCGAAATTCAGCATCATTAGATGCGCGGCATTTTTCTTGCGCACAAGTCCGCAGGTAAGCAGAGCGAAGCCGGCTTGCATGAACAGCACCAAATAGCCGGTGAGCAGAGTCCAGGAGAAGTTCGTGCCGATGCGGTCGTGGCCCACACCGTCGGCGAGCTTCAGCGCGAGCGGCTCGCGCGCAGCCTGGGCTTGAAATTCGTCGAAGGCCTTTTTGTTCTTGGCGTAATCGGGCGAAGTGGGGTCTGTCGGCTCGGGCACCACGAAGGGGTTGCCGGCCGCGTCGACGACTGAATTTTTGTCGCCGGTCGCGGCGCCGGCGGGATCGGGCTGCGGCGCCTGGTCTGCGAAAGCGGCGCACATCGATCCGCAAAGTATTTGCGCCAGAAGCAAAACCAGGAGTGCCCTGGAAATGGCGACTGAACCGCCTCTGCGTTGGAAAAATAAAAAGCGCATCTGGTAGCTCCTTTTGCGACCGTCGAATAATTTGCGATTCTTCGCCATTCGATAATTAAATTGCGCCGGGACCGCGCTCCCCGGTGCGAATGCGAATCACATCGTCCAAAGACGACACGAAAATCTTGCCATCGCCGATTACACCTGTTCGGGCGCCTTCGATGATGGCTTCTACCACCGGATCGACGAGATCTTCCGCGACCGCGATGGTCACAAAGATTTTTGGCAGGAAGTCCACGGTATATTCCGAGCCGCGATAAGTTTCGGTATGGCCTTTTTGGCGGCCAAACCCGCGGACTTCGGAAACCGTCAAGCCGGTTATACCCAGTGCGTTCACGCGCTGCTTTACTTCGTCAAGCTGCGAAGGCCTGATTACGGCATCAATACGTTTCATTTTGTGGCGCTCCTTATTGCACCTTGTGCGGAAATGGCTGCATTTACAAACGCGTTGCACCCGCGAATATAGCCGAGGTTTATTTTTGGTCGAATCGGAATTTCTTTGTTGGCGAGAGAAATTTCAAACTGTGAGTTCAGCCGGAGTCCGGGAGCGTGCGTCATCGCTCGAGCTGTTTGGCGAGTGGCTTGCAGCGAAAGGTTATGCATTCCTGGTCTGGCTCGAGTTGGCATATCGATTGTGCGACCGTCCGCTCGCGGCGACGGTCAGCTCTTGCTAGGTATCCTCCACACATCCATCTGTAATCGCGCCAATACTGCTGCTTGAGACCAAGCGAACATATTTTCCCAAGACGCCGCTGTTGCAGCGTGATTTTGGCTTGACCCATGCAGCTTGGCGGCGCGCAAATTCGTCGGGCGAAATATTCAACTGCAGGAGTCGCGCGTTCGCATCCATGGTGATGGAGTCGCCTTCGTGTACCAGCGCGATGCCACCTCCTACTGCGGCTTCCGGAGCGACGTGACCCACAACCATCCCGTGGGTGCCACCGGAAAAGCGTCCGTCGGTCATCAGCCCGACGGAATCGCCGAGACCGGCGCCAACGAGCGCCGCGGTGGGAGCGAGCATCTCGCGCATTCCTGGGCCGCCCTTGGGGCCTTCGTAGCGAATCACGATCACGTCGCCGGGCTTTATACGGTTTGCGAGAATGGCCGCTAGGCATTCTTCTTCGGAGTCGAAAACACGCGCCGGCCCGCTGATTTTCGGATTCTTGACGCCGGAGATTTTGGCAACCGCGCCTTCGCTTGCGAGATTTCCTTTGAGAATAGTCAGATGTCCTGTCGGATATACTGGTTTGTTCCACGCGTGTATCACGTCCTGGTTCCTCGCCGGCTCGGTGGGAACTTTTTCGAGACGTTCAGCAATTGTTTTGCCCTCGATCGTTAGCGCGTCGCCGTGGATTACCCCGTGGTCCAGCAGAATCTTCATCACTTGTGGAATTCCACCGGCGGCGTGGAAATCCGTAATCACGTACTTCCCGGAGGGTTTTAAATCGCACAGGACTGGAATGAGTGGCCGTATGCGTTCGAAATCATCGATCGATAGTGGAACGCGCGCGGCTTGCGCGATGGCCAAAAAATGCAGGACCGCATTCGTCGATCCGCCGGTCGCCATCACCACTGCGATTGCGTTCTCGAAGGCTTTGCGCGTTAAGAGATGTTGGGGAAGAATCTGTTGGCGGACGGCATCAGCGAGGACACGCGCGGACTCGGCGGTGCTTTGCGTCTTCTCATCTTCTCCCGCGGTCATCGTTGAAGAGTAGGGCAGGCTAAGTCCCATGGCTTCGATTGCGGACGACATAGTGTTGGCCGTGTACATTCCGCCGCAGGAACCTACGCCGGGGCACGAATGTTTTTCGACTTCGTGCAATTCGCGGTCACTCATTTTTCCGGCGCTATGCTGTCCAACGGCTTCAAACGCGCTGACGACCGTGAGGTCTTTACCTTCGAAGTGCCCGGGCTTCGTGGTGCCGCCGTAAACGAAGATTGCGGGAATGTTCAACCGCGCGATGGCTATCATCGCACCGGGCATATTTTTGTCGCAGCCGCCAATGGCGAGCACGCCGTCCATGCGTTGTGCGTTGCATACCGTTTCAATGGAATCGGCGATTACCTCCCGCGAAACCAGGGAATATTTCATTCCTTCCGTTCCCATGGAAATGCCGTCGCTCACCGTGATGGTTCCGAACACCTGCGGCATGGTTTCTTGTTCTCGAAGGACTTCTGCGGCGCGTATGGCGAGATCGTTCAGACTGGCGTTGCAAGGAGTGATGTTGCTATAAGCATTCGCAATTCCGATGATTGGCTTTTCAAAATCGCCGTCGCGAAAACCGACAGCGCGAAGCATGGCGCGGTTGGGAGTGCGCTCGATACCGTTCGTTATCGCGCTGCTTCTGCTGTTCGAACGATTCATTTGCTGCTGGTAGTCACGGCCGTTGCGGCAATTTCCTCGGACACAGGCTGTTCTGTGGATACCGTGACTGGGTCTAGGAACGGCATTTTCGAACGGAGCTCGGCGCCGACTTGTTCGATCAGTTGCTGCTGCTCTTTCTGCCTGTCCGCGTTAAAGTTCTTGCGTCCCGATTCGTTCTCGCTGATCCACTTTCGAGCGAACTCGCCATTCTGGATTTGTTTCAACATCTCTCGCATGGTGTCGCGCGTTTTGCTGGTGATGATCTGCGGCCCGCCCGTGTAATCGCCGTACTCGGCCGTGTCGCTGACCGAATAACGCATGTAATTGAGCCCTCCGCGGTACATCAGGTCAACGATTAATTTCAGTTCGTGGAGGCACTCGAAATAGGCGATCTCCGGTTGGTAACCGGCTTCCACTAACGTTTCGAATCCAGCTTTCACCAGCGCGCTCACGCCGCCGCATAGAACAGCTTGCTCTCCGAACAGATCGGTTTCCGTTTCTTCGGTGAATGTCGTCTCGATGACGCCAGCTCGCGTAGCGCCGATGGCCTTTGCGTAAGACAAAGCGAGTTGCTTGGCCGTTCCAGTTGCGTCCTGATGAACGGCCAACAACGCAGGCGTGCCGCCGCCTTCGAGAAATACTTCGCGGACGCGGTGTCCGGGCGCCTTGGGCGCCACCATGGCCACGTCAATGTCAGTGGGAATATCGATCGTTCCGTATCGGATATTGAATCCGTGCGCGAACATCAACATTTTCCCGGCCGAAAGATGCGGAGCGATTTCGCGTTTGTGTATTCCCGGCTGCGCGGTATCGGGCGCCAGGATCATGATCACGTCGCTTGCCGCGGCTGCTTGCGCTACGGAAAGAAGCGGCAGGCCAGCCTTTTTTACTTTCTCCCAGGACTGGCTTGTCGCATGCAGGCCAACGCACACGTCACAGCCGCTGTCGCGCAAATTCAGCGCATGGGCGTGACCTTGCGAGCCGTAACCAATAATTGCAATTTTCTTTGCCTGAATCAGTGCTAGATCCGCATCGTTGTCGTGATAAATCTTCGCCATTTTTATCTCCTAGGGTCGTTCGATATGGTTCATTAAACCGACTGCGATGCTTCCTCTTCCAACAGCAAATCGCTTCGCCCAGCAGGATGGCCATTCGCCGGAGGTTTCGTTCCACGCGACATCACGACTTGTCCGGTTCTGGCCATTTCCTGGATTCCAAACGGACGAAGAACTCCGACGAGTGCATCCACTTTGTCTTCTGTGCCGGTGATTTCGATCACGAGAGATTCGTTGGCCAAGTCCACTACACGCGCTCGGAAAACACGTGCGATCTCCATCAGGCGATAACGCGATTCGTCGTTCGCGGCAACCTTGATGAAGGCCAGGCTTCGCGCAATTATGGGCACGTGCGTGACATCTTCGACGGATAACACCGGGGCCAACTTGTAAAGATTTGCTTCCACGCGGTGTGCCGCACCTTCGCTGATCCCAGCGACGATGGTCATGCGCGAGATGCCAGGGCGTTCCGTGTGGCCCACAGTGAGCGACTCGATGTTGTAAGCGCGGCGGCGAAACAAAGACGCAACGCGATTCAACACGCCCGGTTGGTTTTCCACGTAGAGCACGAAAGAGTGGAGTTTCTGTTGATCAGACATCGGTTGCCCTCTCGACCAGCGGGTTCGGCCGGCGAATCATGGCGTGCAAGTCCGCTCCGGCCGGAACCATCGGAAAAACGGAATCTTCCTGTTCAACTTGAAAATCAATTAAAGCCGGTCCGCGCTGTCGCCGGGCTGCGCGCAATGTGGGAATCACGTCGGGCCGCGTATTCACAGTAAAGCCAGGGATACCGAAAGCTTCCGCTAGCTTCTGGAAATTAGGACTCCACAACGGAGTGGAAGAATAACGGCCGTCGTAGAAGAATTCCTGCCACTGCCGGACCATGCCCAGGTATCCGTTATTCACAATGGCGATTTTGATTTCGATTTTTTCCTGGACGATGGTTGCAAGCTCCGCCATGGTCATCTGGAAACCGCCGTCGCCGGCTACAACCCAAACTTCGGCCTTCGGATTCGCAAACTTGGCGCCGATAGCCGCGGGAAGCGCGAAGCCCATCGTGCCCAGTCCACCTGAAGTAATCAGCGTCCGCGGCTTTTCGTGCCGGTAATATTGGGCTTCCCACATCTGGTGCTGGCCCACGTCGGTGACGATAATGGCGTCGCCGTTCGTCTCGCGCCACAATTCGTGGATTACGTGTGCGGCATAAAGGTGCCCATCGTCCGGCAGACTCTGTATGTCTCGCACCGCGGAGTCTTGCTTCGATTTGTCGATACTGGACAGCCAATCCGAACGGTCCATTCTTTTCACGCCGGGCACTAGTTGTGGCAGCAACTCGCGAAGATCGCCGATCAAGGGAACGTCCACGTGGACGTTTTTATTTATTTCAGCCCGGTCAATCTCGATATGGATTTTCTTCGCGGTGGGAGCATACGTTTTCAAATTTCCGGTAACGCGGTCATCAAAGCGCATGCCCAGCGCAATCAGCAAGTCGGACTCTTGAATGGCTTTGTTCACCCAGGCTTCGCCGTGCATACCCATCATTCCCAGACACAGCGGATGCGAAGCGGGGAAGGCGCCAATTCCGAGAAGGGTGAGCGCGACGGGAGTGCAGGCAGCCTCCGCGAACGCCAGAACTTCCTGCTCGGAGCCAGAAAGAATAATTCCGTGGCCCGCGAGGATTACCGGCCGCTTGGCCTGGTTGATTAGTTCCAGAGCTTCGGCCAATTGCGTTTTGTTGTAAAAAGGGCCACGCACAAAATGCTGGCGTTGGGGTGCCGCCGCTTCCCAGTCAAATTCGCAAGAGCCATTTTGCGCATCTTTGGTGATGTCCACCAGAACGGGACCCGGGCGGCTGGAACTCGCAATTTGAAAGGCCTCGCGTAGGCTCGGCGCGACATCCTGCGCGCGCGTGACCAGGTAATTGTGCTTCGTAATCGGCAAAGTAATGCCGGTAATGTCTGTTTCCTGGAAAGCGTCGCTGCCGATGAGTTTGCTTCCCACCTGACCCGTGATGCAGACGATGGGAGATGAATCCATCATCGCGGTGGCAATTCCAGTGACCATATTCGTGGCGCCGGGGCCTGACGTCGCCAGAGCCACGCCCACGCGTCCGCTCGCGCGCGCGTAGCCATCAGCCATATGCGTGGCGCCCTGCTCATGCCGGACCAGGACGTGATGGACGCCGTAGCGCGTCATGGCGTCGTACGCCGGCAAGATCGCTCCGCCGGGATAGCCGAAAACATATTCAACGCCCAGGCGTTCCAGGCATTCCCAGATAATTTCCGCGCCGCTCTTTTTAGTTTTCGGCATCGCGATCCCCTAAACTCCCCACAGATACTGGTCCGCGTCATATGGAACAGCCCGCGCTTCAGCGGCGGCATGGTCGTGCTGCGGCGCGGCGCAAATATCCATGGCCAGGGTGTCCTCCAAGGCGAGAGCGGAGTGCTCCACGTGCGCAGGAATCGAAAGCATCTGGTTTGCACGCACGGTAAATTCCTGGCCTTTCATTTGGAAACGCCAGGCGCCGCGAAGAACCAGAATGGCTTGCTCGTGGTCGTGGCTGTGAGGAAGCTCGGAGGTGCCCTTCTGCGCTTCGACCATGTCGACATTCAAGTTCTTGTTGGTGAGCAATTTTTCCCGGCTGTAGCGCGATACATTTTTCGCTGCACTGAAATCGGAAAACTTCATTTTGAGCTCCCTTGGCCTTGAACTTTCGCTCCAAAAACCAAGAGGCCGTTAACCCTTTCGGGTAACGGCCTCTTGGGGTTCGAACTTTTTTTCCGCCCCGGCCGCTACCCGCTCCTAAGCAGAATATTTACTCGTACAAGTACTACTCCTACTAAGATTACGAGCTGCACTAGACGGGACACACTAAATGGGAACCTTAGAGAATTGGACGGCACAAACGGGCTCTCCTCAGAGACCCCCAGCCTTCGCGTTTGATTATTTCGTCCCATTGTGAATGGATTAAGTATCACGTTGCTTAGAGCGCGGTCAAATAAGATTTATTTATCGATGCTATTCGTTCTGGCTATTCATCGCCGGTGAAAAGGAAGGAGTTGCGGCCGCGCGTTCGACTAAGGCGCTAACTTTTCGCGAAAATTTCTACGGCTTGGGCCGCGGAAATTCTTCAATGTGGATCTCGCCTTTGTGGCCGAAGTAAATAACCCGCTTTCCTGTAAGAAAAGCCCAATAAGCGATTACGCCAGCCTCGACGGAGCGCTTTACGAACTCGGGATAGCGAATGGTATCTGCCTGCGCGCCGCGGATGGCCGCTACGACTTCAGAAGGCGAGAATTCCTCTGCAATAGTCGCGGGCGGGAGCGCCATTTTTTCGGAATGGGTCCTGCCATCTGACATGTAGAAGGTTTCTTGTCGAACTCCAAGATCGCAAAAGTAAGATTCGACGCCTGCATCGAGAAGTCTGCGGACAACCTCGGGGAAGGTGAGCTTAGCTGCTTGCGATTCTGCCAGGACTTCCCGTACTACGTCAGCATTCATGATGCTTTCCTTTGGTGCATGCGGAACTCTGACGTGATTCTATTCTGACAAAGGCGTTTGACCATCCGGCCCGTCAGGAAATCTCAGCGAATTTCAATCAAGAATAATGATTTAGGAGGCAGTGTGAGGTCAATCGTCCCGTTCTTGATTTTTTCGATATGCGCAGGGGGCAACGCCGCCGCCTTCTTCAGTTCAGCGTATTGTCGAAGAGTTGGAAATGCGGGATCGCCCATTGCGTGATACGCAGGAAGCGGCGAACCTATTTCGGCATCAACTTCACTGATCTCCGCTTGGCGACCTGATTTCAATTGCTTGAGATGAATCGTCATATTCACGGTGCGGTCGGGATCGTCAGGCAGTGAGAAGTTCCAGACCGCCAACGCAAGCGAGCCGTCGGCACGGCGCGTAACCAGCATGGAATCGGAAGCTGCGTCGATTCTTTGATCGCCGAGGTGATGCATCAATTTGAAGGCGTTAAAAACCGGCTTGGGAACACCTCCCTCCGCCAACAATCCGAACCCGCCGTAGAAAGGTTTTTTAATTACGCCCTGCTCCTCGAATACATCTGAAAATGTCCAGTAGCTCATTATGTCGACGAGCCCGTCGCACTGGCGAATGGTATCGCCCAGCCAGGGGCCCATGAAGGCGGAATCTTCCACCTTGGGATTGTTATCGTAAACCGCGTTCACTTCAGACCAGATCAAAGGAAGATCGGGCTTCGCGGAAGACTTGATCTGGTTGTGGACTTTGTCCACAGCACTACAAATCATTTTGTTTAGCGGGATGGGTTTATCGGTGCCGAAAACGTCGTGCGAAGTGTCATTGCCGTAAACGTGGGTGGAGACAAAATCCACCGGAATTTTGTTATCGGCGCAGTGGCGGATGAAGCGATCTACCCAGGCAGCTTGAGCCGTTGCTGGTCCTCCCACGCGGAGGCCAGGGCTTACACTTTTCAACGCAGCAGCAGTGACGTCGTACAAATGGTAGTACGTGGCTTCTTTAGGATCGCCTGTCCAGAAATCGATATTGGGTTCGTTCCAAACTTCAAAATACCACTTAGAGACTTCGTCAATTCCGTAGCGATCTACCAAGTGTTTTGCGAAGGCTGAAATCATCGCGCCCCAGCGATCGTAATCCTTGGGCGGCGAGACATTTTGCTTGTACCAGAAGGGATGAAGATTGTTTGCCGCCGCAAGTTTCTTGGGCATGAAACTTAGCTCCACAAAAGGCCGCAGGTGGTTTTGCAGCAGGCCATCGTAGATCTGATCGACGTAGGAGAAGTTGTAAACCGGACTTCCTGCGGCGTCTTCGTCGTAAAAACCCACTTCATCGTGGAAAATTGCATGAAAACGAACATACTGAAAATCGGTGATGGATTTAACTTCGCGTAAATCATCGCGGTAGCTCTGGCGCAAACTGAGGATGGCGCGACCGGAGCCGAACATTTGCTCCCAAAAATGGGGGAAGGGATGAGAAGGACCCTGTGTGTCCACCTCGACCACTTCGGGTGCAGGAGCGGCTTGCGCCTTCACCCCACGCACATCGGCGCATAGAAGTGAAACGCTCAGCAGACACGCGTAGCAGAATGTTTTTTTCACGGAAGTTTTCCCCAGGATAAAGCTCCGCTGGCGTGAGAGAAATTGTACCATCTCTCGCCCACGCCCGCAGTCCTAGCGACTCAGTTAGAAAACGAACCGGCCTTCGAGCTCAATCACGCGTCCGGCGAGTCCGCTTGTCGCGATTCCGAAGTTCGGATTGGCGATGGGCTGGCACAGCGGCGGATTTCCGACGCAATTGTTGCCGTAGGAGATCGTTGTGGAGTTGCTTTGGAACGTAAACGGCGCGAGATTCAGTTTGTTGAACGCATTGTAGATATTCATACGCAACTGAATCTTGGATGTTTCGCCCACGAACTTCATCGGAGGCAAGCCGAAGTTCTTCACGAAGCTGAAATCGAATTGGCTGAAACGCGGACCGCGCTCGTTGTTGCGTTTAAAGGCGGGGAAGCCGGATGTCGCCACGTCGTAGTAGTAGGTCGAGCCGTTCGGGAAATTAGAACCCGAAGGCGGCGGGAGAAAGGCGTTCGTGTCCGAGTTGTTCTTTGGTTCGTGGAGCGCCGCAACCGGGCGAAGCGGGCAGATCGTCGCAGACCCAAGCGTGATGTTGCAATTATTGGTAGCTACCGGCGTCCACGGGAATCCGGAATGGAATTGGAAGTCTCCGTTTACTTCCCAGCCGCCTAAAATTCTTCCCTGCCAGTCGTCGCGATTTCTGAAGATCGGGAGATCCCAGAGACCGACAACACGCAGGTTGTGGGTAGCGTCGTAGTCGGAGGGACCTCGCTCGGTAGAGAGAACGGTCGGATAGGTCTGGTTGGTACCGTAGCCAGGGCCCTCCGAGGAGACTTCGTCGATCGACTTGCTATAGGTGTACAGGAAGTCCACCAACACGCCGTTACGGAAGTTGTGTTTCACTTCCGTGTTGAGCGCATTGAAATTTGCATTGGTGTCGGGGGTGTATTGAAAGACGGCTCCGATTAACGGGCTTGGCTCTTGGTAGAAGTACTGCAAATTCTTGATTCGAAGCAAGCCATGGCTGCTGCTGCCTTGGTAGCCCACGGTCGCAACCCAGTTTGACGGCAACGCGTACTGGACATCCAACGAATACAAGTAAACATACGGGTTAGTGAAGTTTGCCGGGTTGGCGTAAACATTTGGCGCGCCGCCGCCCGGCCCGATGATCGGCAAATTGGTTGCAGGATTAAGACCAAGGGCTAGAGCCGTATTATTCGGGAAACTCAGCGGGTTCCGCGGATTCGTTCCCAGCGCGTATAGGAAGTCCGAATTGATCGCAGCTCCGGGACCTCCGCAACACAGTCCGTAGCTGGCCACGAATGGCGGATTGTCGCGGGTGTTATCGAATGAGACGTTGTCGTAGGCGTCGTAAGCGATTCCGAAACCGCCGCGCACGACCGCGTTATTGTGGAAGCGTTCTGGGCTCCACGCGAAGCCGATCCGGGGCGCGAAGTTGTTGTAGTCGGGGTTATACATGCGGCGCGGGTTTACTGCTACCGCGTTCAAAAGACCGGTAATCGGGCTAGCTCCGGGCACGATATTCGCCAAACGATTGTCGGCATCCGTCGGTGGGGAATCGAAATCCCATCGCAGACCCACGTTGATGGTCAGGTTCGGCCGGAATTTCCAATCATCCTGGACGAAGAGGCCATAGTCTGTTCTGCGATACGCTCGTTGCGAGCTTGGTGGGCCTCCGGTAAGCGGATTGACTTCGACTGCTTGGAAGACCGGTGTGCCGTTCGCAAAATTCCAAGGTTGCTGGAATACGACGTCGGGACGGCCGCCGCCCAGTAGGTCATCGTTGTCCTGCAAGCGGGCGACTTCAAAGCCGAAGTGAAAGGAGTGCTGGTTGTAAACATGCGACAGCACGTCACGGAATGCGAACGTATTCTCAGCGTAGATACCAGGAGTATTGTCACCTTGCGCCGCGCCGTAAACGATTCGTTGCCCCAACGGTAGAGCGTTTTGTATTTCAGTTCTCGGAATCGCCCAGTTGATCTGCGGATTCGCAGCGATATCGTTGAATGCCCAGCGAGTAAAGTTGAAGCGGGCTTCATTGACGGTGGTCGGAGAAAAATTGAATACCCATCCGAGGAATCCCGAAGGAGTAAAGCGATCGGAATTATAGTCAGCCATCGGCCGGCCCTGTGCGCTAGCGTCTGCAGCCAGTTGGGTGTATTTGGTGAAGAACGTGTTTACTGAGAAAACGCTGCGGCCCATATTGTAGTCGACGCGGGCATTGTATTGATTCCCCGTGGTGTTCTGAGGCAAGAAAATCTCTGCGAATTCAAACTCCGGAACGGTTGTAAGCCCGCCTCCGCATTGTATGTTGTTCATGCAAGTACCCGTGGTCGTGCCAGGGAGGTACGTCCCGTAGGTGCCGGTGGGAGATCCGATATTCACTGCGTTGCCAACCAATTGACAGGGCACCGGGAAATTTGCGCAACTCGCCGGCAACACTTCTTTAACCCGTGGAGCCGTGCCGGGGTCGGTCAAAGTTACGTCCACCGGAGAGCCAGCCGGGCTGTAAGAAGCGATCAGCGAGCGGAACTGCGGCGTATCGACCCACTGGTCCTGGAAAATCGAGTTGTTATCGCGTAATCCTTCATAGTTGAAAAAGAAAAACAGTTTGTTCTTGATGATCGCGCCGCCCAGGTTTCCACCGAACTGACGGTAGGCGTTATCGTCCCGGACCTTGGGATTGTCTGTATTGGCTCCAAAATTGAATCCGTTGTACTTGTTGTACGCGTTTAGGCCAGGATCCTGATACTGGAAGAAACCTGCGCCGTGAAACTGGTTCGTTCCGGATTTTGTTACCGTCTTTATGTGCGCGCCCGAGGAACGGCCGTCAGCCGCATCGTAATCATTGGCGAGAACCGTGATTTCCTGAACTGACTCAATGCTCGGCGTAATCACGGCGGCGCCGCCCCACTGCAAGCTGTTCACGCTCACGCCGTCGATGGTGTAATCGTTCGCGGTAATGCGCTGGCCGTTCGCACTAATAGGAATCTGATTTTCCGTTTGAAAGATCGCCGTATTGGATCCGCCAGGTCCGCCAGTTCCGCCATTCGAGCCAGGGCCGTTGGGAAAGCCGGCGGATCTGCCGTCGCCGCCCCGTGCGCCGTCGCCGAAGATGCCCGGAGCTAGACGGAGAAGTTCATAAGGATCGCGGCTGAAAGACGGTAGACGTTGAACCTCTTGGTTGGTCAAAGTGCTTTCGATATTTGCTTCTTCTGTTTGAAGGTCGGGTAAGTTAGCCGCGTTCACAGTCACCGACTGATTGACCTGGCCGACGGTCAGCGCTACATCCACGGTTTTTGGAAGTTCGCCGGTCACTTGCACGTGGGTTGAAATGTTCTTTTCGAATCCCTTGGCCTCAACCGTCAGCGTGTAGGTCGCGGGGGCCACTTCATTGAATTGATAGAAGCCTTCCGCACTTGTGGTAGTGCTCTTCGAAACTTGCGTGGCCTCGTCGGTGAGCGCAACGTTCGCGCCCTGAACCGTCGCACCCTTGGCGTCGGTTACTGTCCCCTGGACCTTCGCTTCGAACTGCGCTTGGGCGTTCGAGGCCAAGAAAACCAGCAGCAGCGCCGGGATCGCCAACCGCAGTAGAGCAAACGCACACTTCGATCGTGCGTACTTGCACGAAAATGCGACAAAGTTCAAATCTCTCATTTGCGATTACCTCGGCGAGTTAGGTTGGTGAAGCTGGGAATCCAAATCGTAACTAGATGAACGGGTTTTGGTGAACTGGGAGATGGGAACTTTGGGCCGAAATCCGAACTGGGCAGCCTGTCTGAGTAGGCCAAGAACCACACCCCGTTTCATTTACTTAATCGATTTATCTAGGACTGGGCGAATTTGTAGCACCCCGTTCACGGCCCTGTCAACAAGAATTGTTAATGCGATGTATCAGAATTATGAATATGAACTTCTTGCGACCCTGCCGCTCGCTGTGCCACACTCCCGCATGCCTCGGAAGAAGTTTGAGCCCTCCGCCAACTCCAGCGAGCGCCCGGCCGTCAGCCTGAAGACTTTAGCCCGTCACCTGGACCTTTCCACCGCGACGGTTTCAGTAGTTTTAAACGGCGCCCGGGGATCGGCGGCAATACCTCAATCCACGAAAGACAGAGTGTTTGCAGCCGCCGAGAAGCTGAAATACCGGCCACACTTCGTAGCGCGCTCTTTGCGCAAGCAACGCACATTCACTATCGGAGTGGTTGTGCCGGAAGTGAGTGAAGGCTATGCCGCCCTGGTAATGAGTGGAATCGAAAATCAACTGCTTCAAAGCGGCTATTTTTATTTTGTAGCAAGCCATCGGCACAAAGCCGACTTGCTGCGCGAGTGCGCGACCTCTCTGCTGGGCCGTTCAGTGGATGGTCTGATTGCCGTGGACACTCAGTGGAAGCATAGGATCTCCATACCGGTCGTCTCTGTCTCGGGACACGAGGAAGTTGAGGGCGTAACAAACATTCTTTTGGATCACTCCGCAGCGACCTCCATTGCGATCGAACACCTGGTAGGGCTTGGGCACCGAAACATCGCATGCATCAAAGGACAAGCTTTCAGCTCTGATACCGAAGTGCGTTGGCAGTCGGTGAAAAAGGCGTGTAACAAGTGGAACGCTCCGTTTGATCATGATTTAACAGCCCAATTGACTGGCGATTCTTCGTCTCCTGAGATGGGATATGCGGCCACTCGCTCGATTATCTCTAAGGGCAAACCCTTCACAGCTCTGTTCGCATTTAACGATATTTCAGCTATCGGAGCGATTCGAGCTTTGAGAGAGGCCGGACTGCAGGTGCCGCAAGATGTCTCGGTCGTGGGGTTCGACGACATTCTTAGCGCTGCGTTTCAAAATCCTTCCCTAACCACCGTGCGACAACCTCTTCTGAAAATGGGAGAAATCGCGGCAGAACTCGTGGTGCGCCAGATTGAAGATGCGAGCAGGAAGGATCCAACCGAGGCCATTGTTCTTCAACCAGAATTAGTGATACGCGAATCCACCGGCCCAGCGCGATTGAAGTTGTAAACCTGCGATTGCGGGTGTGCCTATCGGCGCATTCGTTCCTGTGATACAAATTCCAGACGTACACCAAGCAGATCGGCGGGTGATGCACAAAAACCCTAAGCTCGCGGCTTCTCGATATTTGGTGTTGCTCGTACATCTCGGATTCATTCTCACCGGGATCGTAACCACCTTATTGGGGCCTTTGCTCCCGACGCTGGCAACTCAGTGGAGCTTGAAGGACGCTCGCTCGGGTGACTTTTTCCTGGCTCAGTTTCTTGGCTCGCTTATCTGCGTGATTATATGCGGGCGTTTGCTGCGGGTTCGAGGCTTTCGGTTCTGTTTTACTGCGAGCTTTGCGCTTATGGCTATCGGTCTCGCGTGCCTGGGCCGCGGTTCGTGGATCGCGGGACTCGTCTCGGTTTTCGTTTACGGTTGCGGGCAAGGCTTTAGCATTGGCGCGACCAACTTATGGGTCGGTGAGTCCAATCCGTCGCGTCGCGCTAGCGCCCTAAGCCTGGTGAACTTTTCGTGGACGATCGGTGCGCTCGTGTCCCCTTCGCTGGTGGCCTTAGGCGATAAGACTCATCGCATTCGGCTGGTCGTTTTCGCGCTGTCGCTGGTCGCCGGACTTCTGACTCTCGCATTTTCAGTTTCGAACTTCGAGACCGCGCGAATGCCTGAAAAAGATGAGCTGAAATTCGATCCGGTATTGAAGATTTCGAAAATGTTCGCGAATCAAACCGCCATTGTTTTCGGTCTAGTCTTCTTTTTGTATGTAGGCACAGAAAATTCAGTTTCAGGCTGGGTCGCCACCTATGCCCGGCGGATTCAAGTCTCGCAAGACGATGTGTGGGCCTTGATGCCTTCGTTCTTCTGGGCTGCTTTGCTGGCGGGACGCCTCTTAGTGCCGCTTATTCTGCGGCGCTTGCATGATTTGAAACTGCTTCGCGCGTCTTTGGCCGTCGCAGTTGTCGGTTGTGTGTTGCTGCTTTATGCCGCAAAACTCCAGGTTGTCGCGGCAGCGTGTGTGCTATGTGGCGCAGGTTTTGCTGGAGTTTTTCCGATTGCCATGTCGTACCTTTCAGCTCACTGCGGGACTGAAAATCGGGAACTTGCGGGGGTCGTTCTAGCTTGCGGAGGATTAGGAGGCGGTGTACTGCCTTGGCTCATTGGCATCGTTTCCAGTTCGTTTGGGAGCTTAAGAGCCGGACTCCTAATCCCTTTGCTCGGAACGATTTTCTTGATTCTGATCAGTCTGATTCCGTCGTCGGCGCTAAACGCTCGGTTCGGCGGTGCCAAACTGCGAACGGAACCGCTTCGCAAATGAGTTAGCCCGGCTGGAACACTCGATCCATGGCGCGTCGTACGTCTGGTGAGCGGCCAAACCATCGCCATACATTGCCGGACCGTAAATTTTCAGCGCTTAAGAGCGTAATGCCTTGGTCTATGCCGATCACGTCCGAATTAACCCATAGCGTCTGCGGATTGAAAGCGTCTGCGAAACCGTATCGGCCATAAATATATTCCCCAAACTGTTCGCGCATGTAACGCAGTGCGGGCAAACAAATTTCAGGAGCGAACATGAGGGAACCACCCGCCGCGCAGGGAACTATGCTGCCGTCCAAGTCACGTCGGGAAATGGGATTTCCCCATACTACATAGCCGATATTGCTGTCAGAAACGGTGATGCCCCACAGATCGGGGGAATAGTTCGGGTATAGGCTGCGGAGATCGAGACAGTAGGCGCGATGCGCGTAAGTCGCTGTCACGGAATTTTGGAAGTAATCAATATGGAAGGGTGGGCCGTCGCGTAGGCCCGCGAAAGAAAACCAGGCTTGCGAATATTGGTGGGTGAAAAGTGGTCCGCGGCCGTAGAACTTGTAGCCGGCATATTCGATCGGCT
>Ga0209380_10000544_pt1 | contig 26509 bp, 14 predicted proteins | sample HubBroMetageWFT6_FD_188347 | JGI IMG/M metagenome (GOLD analysis project Ga0209380, IMG submission 188347) | Warmed and freeze-thawed soil microbial communities from the Hubbard Brook experimental Forest, New Hampshire - Hubbard Brook CCASE Soil... | ecosystem: Environmental > Terrestrial >... | reverse complement strand
TTGCTATTGCTATTGCTATTGCTATTGCTATTGCTATTGCTATTGCTATTGCTATTGCTATTGCTATTGCTATTGCTATTGCTATTGCTATTGCTATTATTAAAAAAAAATCGGGTTAAATCGGTTATGATCCGATATCTATTTTCGTGACAAGAAAATCCTTTACCTGTTAAGTTATTAACCCTAATATATATTTTTAAGTATATTAAAAATGTTTTTCCTTTTTACAATCAGTCGGATTTGAACCGACAATTATCATTTGGAAGACGACGAGTTTACCATTAACATATGATTGTATATAAATATTTATATAAGGCCTAAGGGATTTGAACCCTTATAATAATGATTAAAAGTCACATGCTTTACCTATTAAGCAAAGGTCTCTTTATACTAATATTATTATGTTAGGAAATGTATATTTAATATATTGTTACTTATCATTTATGCATTATTATACCTATGTATTAATAATTTAGTATTGTTTAAATTTTTAATTTTTTGACATTTTATTTATGTCATTTATTTAAGAACCTCAATAATAAATTGAAATAAATAAAAAAAGTCAAACTACATCAACAAAATGTCAATATAATATACCAGATTCTAATCCAAGATGATGATTATCAGTTAAATGATAAGCTAATACACGTCATAAACCTACAGTTAAAAAAGCTGTACCTATCATAACATGTAAACCATGAAACCCAGTACCAAAATAAAAGCAAGATCCAAAAGTACCATCACTTATAGTAAAAGAAGATACAGTATACTCTATACCTTGAAGAGCAGTAAATATTATAGCTAAAATTACAGTAGCTATCAAACCATATAAAGATCCTTTTCTATTTCCTTGTATTAAAGAATGATGAGCGTATGTAACTGTAACACCTGATGATAATAGTATAATAGTATTCAATAAAGGTAATTCGAATGGATTAATAGCTTCTATACCCATAGGAGGTCATTGAGCTCCTAATTCTATAGTCGGTGCTAAAGCACTATGAAAAAATGCTCAAAATATAGCTAAAAAGAATAAAGCTTCTGATACTATAAATAAACCAACACCCATATTTAATCCTCTTTGGACAGCCAATGTATGATTTCCTAAATAGGTACCTTCTGATATAACATCACGAAATCAGAATGACATAGAAGAAATAACAGATATAAATGCTAATATTAAAAAATACTCTGCTATATTAAAAGTATGCATAAATAATACACCTGTAGTTGTTAAAGATAATAATGATATTGAAGTATATATAGGTCAAGGTGATGGAGATACTAAATGAAAGGGATGAGCTTGAAAATTTCTTCTAAATAAAATATTTATAGATTTAACTTTTTTAAACATAAATAGTAAATGGTTTAATACCATTTTTATACTTATAGTATATATATAATATAATATAAAAATATATCTATATATCTATATTTTTATTTTTTTATTGTTATTATAATAGCACCAACCATAGCTAATAATAAAATTATAGAAGTTAATATTAATCATATACTATAACTACTATATATTATATTACCTATTGTAGTTATATCACTAACTTCTGATAAATTACCATCTCATATTATATTTGAAAGGTTATATATATTGTTATCTTCTTTATTGTCTTTTAAATTTAATATAAATATATGATAAAATAAATTATTATAAAATAAAGAATTTAAATTGTTTGGATATACATATGTATAAATATTCTCTAACAAAATACTATTAGGTAGTATTTGATAAATAGGTATATTTAATGCTATAATAATTATTATACCTAAAGGTATACTATTATCAGTATTACTTAGTAATTCACTTATTCTTATATTTATTAACATTAATATAAATAAAAATAAAATAGATACAGCTCCAACATAAACTAATAAATAAGATAAACCTATGAAATTAATACCTAACAAAATAAGATAACAAGATATACTTAAAAATAAACCTATTAAGTATAATACAGAAACTATAGGATTTTTACTAATAATAACAAATATAGCACAAAGAATAGATACAATTGAAATAAAATTTAAAATTTCAATTGTATAACCGTTAGTAAAAGTTTCGTTCAACAAAAATAGAGCATACATAAAAAAAATATTTTTTTTCTCATTAGTCTTTTCAGACAGAAAAGACATTTTTAAATAAATTTAACCATTTATCATATAAAAATTATATTATAATAATAAGAGAATATTATAGTTAAAAACATACTTTTTAAGCATGTATAAGACTCGAACTTATAATTTATGCGTCCGTAGCGCAATGCTTAACCTATTAAGCTAACATGCTTATACTTATATTTATATATCAAAAGCCCTTAAGATGATTCGAACATCTATAAGAATATTAACAGTATTCCGCTCTACCCTTAAGCTATAAGAGCTTATAAAAAAATATATATATATATATTTTTTATCAATACTTTGATAAACAACTAATACAAATTTATTGCTTTGCTTTGCTTAATGTGTATAAATAATAATACAAATATATTATAGGAAACAAGAGATTCGAACTCTTAAAAGTATTTACTATTGAGTTTACAGCTCAACCCATCTTACCAATAATGGGAGTTTCCTAAAATTAATTTTAGTACCTATTTTTGGAATTGAACCAAAGTTTATGTCACCAGATAAGGTTATGTATATATTTCTATATACGACTTTTTGTTAATATTAATTAATCCCATGCAAGTTCCCCTACATGAACCGTATTTCGACTTAACACCAATTAAAGTCATGCATACGAAAATATACATCATAGTATATATACCTAATTGTATAAAATAATCAACAATAGTTATCAAACTTATTGCACATACTTTTTTCGGCGCCTGACGAGTAGTTAGTACCTATCTGAGATAAAATTCACCGTGACGTAATGATTCACGATTACTAGTAATTCCTTTTTCATGTTGTCAAATTTCAGACAACAATTCATATTATATCCTATTTTTTGAGATTAGCTTAAATTCACATTTTCGCATCTCTTTGTCTAGGAATATGTGGCACGTCTATAGCCCACAATATTAAGGCCATGATGACTTGTCTTGGTCCCTGTTATCATATCCAATATTACGGAGAACAGCTTTATTAAAATATATTAAAAATAAAGCAAGGGTTTACGTTAATTTTATGGAACTAACCATAGTCTCACGACATTAACTGAAGACAGCCGTGCAACGCTTGTAATATATTTTTAATATATTATTCAAATTGTGGTAAGGTTTTTCGAGGGTCATCGAATTAAATAACATACTTCACTACTGGTTTCAGAAACGGTCTAATGATTTCAGTTCCTGCGTTGCCACATTACTCTTGAGGTGGAATGCTTACACTTTCATTTATAAACTAAAATAAACCTAGTTTATGACATTCATAATTTTCTGCTTGGACTATTAGGGTATCTAATCCTGTTCGCTACCCAAGCCTTCGTCCCTCAACGTCAGTTTTTAGATAAAAGGCTGCTTTCGCCGTTATCTGTCCCCATAGTATCAACGAATTTTATCTCTACTCTATAAGTTCTACCTTCTCATATAAAACTCTAGCAATACCGTACCCTATTTTAGGCTAATATTACAGTCTAGGTACCCTTTAAACCTAATAACGATGAATAACACTAGTCTTCTACGTATTACCGCGACTGCTGGCACGTAATTTGGTCAAGACACATAGATAAAAATTGTCATAATCAGGTTTTTATCTAGAACTTTATTCGACGTAGTCGATATTATATTTGAAAATAACTACAAATATAATTAGCTTTCGCTATATATTCTTCCAAGTTGCTGGTTCAGCCGTTAGGCTATTGACCAATATTCCTCACTGCTGTACTATACGTATTGGGGTTTTTTCAGACCCAATGTGATCGATCGACCTCTCAGCCTCGACTACGGAAATTTTAAGCTAGTTAAACCATTACTTTAACTACTACTTATCCGAGATATTTATTGTCATCTTAAAGCAGAAGATTATATTTCTTCCTTTTGTTATAAAGAATTTTTTTTCTTATTTCTTTACTTCAAGGTAGCCAAAATATCATATACTCACCTGTACACCACTTCTAACATGATATATGTCATGTTAGACGTACGATTAGCATGTGTCAAGCATTTGGACAGCGTTCATTCAGAGTCATCATCAAACTCAATTATTTGTTTTAATTTTTTTTTAATGGTTTTAATACCATTACTATTGTAATTTGGTTATAGTATTATAAATACATAATTTTTATAGAAAAAAATAAGCCAATTTTTGTTTTTGTATAAGAAAAATATTATTCTATTTATCTAAATAAAGGTTTAACATAGGATTGTATGTGCGTATATATTTATTTATACTATATAAATATGTTATTTATATATTTAGTTATATTTATACAATAAATTATATTATTTTCTGTAAAAGACCAAAATTTTAATTTTTTATGTGTTTATTATATGTATAATAAACATCAGACTTTACTATATATACATAAATATGTATATCTTTTTTCTTATTATTATGTATTTATAATAATAATAATCCTTTCATTTTAATATATTTTATTTCGTTTTTAACGACTACTTAATATATATATTATTTTATAAAATATATCTATTAAAAAATATTTTTTAACTTAGTATACTAATACTAAAAAATGATATTAAAATTAATAATAATAAACTAATATCAAATATTCCAATATATGGTATTAGTATAAAAAATATAAGACCAATCAAAATATATAAAGCATAGATAGTAATGACTCCTGTATCTAAACTAGAAATACTTTTACTTAAATTTAATAATCCTTTTTCTAGTCCAAAAGGGCCCAATAATTCTATACTTCCTTTATCTAAAATTTTAGTAGTTTGGCTACCTAATTTAAAAATAATACCAGTTATGTATTTATTATATAAAAGTTCAAAAAAAAAACGTTGATTAAAAAAACTAAATATATTATAACCTAATCTATTGAATTTAAAATTAATAATAATTTTTGGAGTATATTCATATATAATAATGGCTAAAATACTAAGTGAAATAAAAAATATTAAAGGTAATAACTTAAATAAAGTAGGTACAGCAAATTCAGTATCTAACATAATTTCATGTATTGGATGAATAAATAAACTATTATCCGTAAACAAATCTGACCCTAATCCAATAAATATATCTTTAGCTATATAACCAAATAATATAGAAAATATAGCTAATATAATTAAAGGTAAACTAATAAATAAATTTCCTTCATGAATATGTTTATAATTAATAAAAGACCCGTTAGGATTAGTTAAGAAAGTCAAATATAAAACTTTTACTGAGTATAAAGTAGTAAACATAGCACCAATAGTAGATATAAAATAAACTACTATACCACTAAAAAAAAATTGTCCATAAGCAGACTCTAAAATAAAATCTTTACTATAGAATCCTGTCATAAAGGGGAAGGCTACTAAACTAAGACTAGCTATTAACATAACAGAGTAAGTTAAAGGTAAAAATAATATTAATCCACCATATTTTCTAAAGTCTTGATTATCAACAACTGCATGAATTACAGCACCAGCACCTAAAAATAATAATCCTTTATAAAAAGCATGATTAATTAAATGGAATAAAGCAACATTATAAGAAGATAAACCTACTGCTATAACCATCATACCTAATTGACTCATAGTACTATAAGCAATAACTTTTTTAATATCTTGTTGAAATAAACCAATAAGACTACTAAATACTGTAGTTATTGCTCCTAATCATAAACATATAACTAAAACAGTTGAACTATATTCTATTAAAGGACTTGTACGCATAAGCAAATATACACCTGCTGTTACCATAGTGGCAGCATGTATTAAAGCACTTACGGGTGTTGGACCTTCCATTGCCATGGGCAATCAAATATGTAGTCCAACCTGAGAACTTTTAGCCATAGCTCCTATTAATATACATATACCCATTATTGTTATAATATTTTCATTAAAAAAAGGAGCTAATGAAAAAACTGTACTATAATCAATATTACCAAAAGATCATAATATAGCAAACATACCTATAGTTAAAAAACAATCTCCTACTCTATTTGTTAAAAATGCAGATATAGAACTTTGATTTGCTGCAATTCTAGTAAATCAGAAACTTACTAAAAGATATGAACAAATACCTACACCTTCTCAACCAACAAACATTAACAAAAAATTATTAGCTGTAACAAGTATTATCATCATAAAAGTAAATAAACTTAAATAACTAAAAAATCTTTGATTATGAGGATCATGTTCCATATATCCTATAGAATATATATGAACTAAAGAACTAACTATTAAAACAGGTATTAACATACTAACCGTCAAACTATCAAAATGGAAACCTCATAAAACGTTTAATGATTCACTATCTACTCATCTGAATAGATTTATTGATACAGGTATCCTATTCAAACCTACTTCTATAAAAACAATAATTGAAAATAATGTTGTAATTATTATACAAAAACATGTAATTAATTGGGCTCCACTAACTCCGACTTTTCTACCAAAAAATCCGGCAACTATTGAACCTAATAAAGGTAAGACTATTATGGCTAAATACATTATTTATATTCTATTGCTATACTTCCTCTTAATCTATAAAAAGCTACTAAAATACCTAAACCTATTGCTGATTCTGCTCCAGCAATTGCTATAATATATATTGCATATGTTTGGCCTAATATATCATCAAAACTAAGTGAACTTACCAGTATTAGAAATGTAATAGCTAATAGCATTATTTCAATAGAAATAAGCATTAATATAATATTTTTTCTATTTAATACAAATCCTAAGACTCCTATTATAAAAAGTATTAAAGATAAATTCATTGTATAATAATTATAATAAATTATTGATATGCAAAACAAAAAAAGTATGTTTTTTTACATGTTTAACATAGGTACTTTTTTTTTAATAATTTATCAAAAATGTTGATTTTTTTTGTAGCCTAAGGGCGTATAAATAATTAAGTGATATACTAAAAAAAAATAGTTTTTTCAAAAAAATGAAAATATTTAAAAATTAAATATTTTCATTTAAAGATTTTAAAACTTTATCAAAAATTTTTTTGATATTATTATTATAGCTAGCAAATTCAATTAAACTATTTTCAATTAAACTAATTATAGGAACTATAATTAAAAAATACGCAAAATATATAATTGTACTAATTTGTCCAAGTTCTATAAATGGGCTTTCAACATGTTTAGCACCTAAGATCATTAAAACTAAAAAATTACTCACAAAAATATAAAAGGCTATTTTACTTAAAGGTCTAAATTGTATACCTCTTGACTTACCTAAATCTACAAAAGGCATAATTAATAAACTTAAAATAGCACTGAACATAGCAATAACTCCTAATAATTTATTAGGTATAGATCTTAATATAGCATAAAAAGGTAAAAGATATCACTCAGGTACTATTGCAGGAGGAGTTTGCATAGGATTAGCCATTACATAATTTTCACTATCTCCTAACATATTAGGGATAAATAATACGAATATGCTTAGTATTATAATAAATATAAATATTGTTATTAAATCCTTAAAAAGGAAATATGGCGCAAAAGATAATCTATCATAATTACCTGAAATACCCAAAGGATTACCTGACCCTACACTATCATGAAGTGCAATTAAGTGCATTAAAGCTAAAGCGGCCAATACAAAAGGTAAAATAAAATGTAATGCGAAAAATCTATTTAAAGTGGCATTATTAACACTAAAACCCCCTCAAATAAATTCTACTATATCTTGTCCAACTCATGGTATAGCACTCATAAGATTAGTAATAACTGTTGCACCTCATAAAGACATTTGTCCATAAGGTAAAACATAACCCAAGAAAGCTGTAGCCATCATTAATATGAATATAATTGTACCTATAATTCATACTAATGTTCTTGGAGCTCTATAAGATCCATAGTATAATCCTCTTCCTATGTGTAAATATACTAAGAAAAAGAAAGCTGAAGCTGTATTACTATGTAAATAACGTATTAATCAACCATTGTTAACATCACGCATAATATGTTCTATTGAATTAAAAGCTTCTGCTACGCTAGGATTGTAATGCATTGCCAAAGTTACACCTGTTATTATTTGTATTACTAAACAAAAAGCTAACAAAGATCCAAAATTTCATAAGTAACTTATATTACTTGGTTGTGGAGAATCTATTATATAAGAATTAATCAATCTTAATAAAGGATGGCTTTTTAAAATTCTCATTTTTTTTAATTTTCCTTTTTTATAATTAATCTTAAAAAAGGAATCCTCTTCTATTTTCAATACATAATGTAAATTATGTTTATGTTATGATTTATAATGTTATTATTGAAATTGTCAATAATTTAAGAACAAATAACTACAGATTTAAGTTAATTTACATTTAAGTACTATTAAATTATTTAATCTAATATAAAAAAAAATATTATTAACTTATTAAATATTATTAATATTTTATTAAAAAACTATTAAAAAATAATATAGAATATTATATTAGTGATTTAATTTAAAATTATTATCTTAAATGATTATTTACATAATCTAAATATATGTAAATAACACTAGTAAACTATTATAAAAATATAATTAAATTAGTATTGAAACTTTAATTTGTGAAACCCATATATTAGTTTTGTTATGCTAGTTTTATTAGCAATTTAAGTAAATATACCTATATAATTTTTATAATATAACTTTGTAAAGGTAAACTTACAAAAGCATGAGGTTTAGGTGGACTAGTTAAAGCTCACTCTAAACTATCATAACTTCTATTTAACAATGTTTGTAAACTATCACTATAAAATTGTGGAGTTAATCAAGGATATCTTGAAGTAGATTTACCTTCAACTAATTGAATATATACTATATATAAAAATAATCAAGTTGCAACTACACTAACAATAGATCCAAAACTACTTATTATATTTCATCCTGCAAATGCATCTGGATAATCACTTATTCTTCTAGGCATTCCTTGTAACCCTAAGAAATGTTGAGGGAAGAATGTAAGATTAACACCAATGAATAGTATTCAGAAATGCACTATACCCAACATTCTATTATAATTTAAACCTAATATTTTAGGTACTCAAAAATATCATGCACTAAATAATGCAAATACTGCACCCATACTTAAAACATAATGAAAATGAGCTACCACATAGTAAGTATCATGGAAAGCTATATCAAGAGAAGCATTAGCTAAAACAACTCCACTCAACCCCCCAATTGTAAACATAAATACAAAACCTAAAGCAAATAACATTGATGGTGTTAATTGTATAGATCCTCCATAACATGTAGCTAATCAACTGAATATTTTAATACCTGTTGGTACAGCAATAATTAATGTAGCAGCTGTAAAATAAGCTCTTGTATCTACATCTAAACCAACTGTGTACATATGATGACTTCAAACAACAAATCCTAATACTCCAATAGACATCATAGCATATACCATTCCTAAATAACCAAAAACACTTTTATTGGAACTAGCTGAGATAGTAGTACTAATGATACCAAATCCTGGAATAATTAATATATAAACTTCTGGATGACCAAAAAATCAAAAAAGATGTTGATAAAGTATAGGATCACCCCCTCCTGCAGTTTCAAAGAATGATGTATTAAAATTTCTATCTGTTAAAACCATTGTAATTGCACCAGCAAGTACAGGTAATGATAATAATAATAATACAGCTGTAACAACTACAGCTCACCCAAATAAAGCTAATTTATGTAATCTTATACCAGGACTTCTCATATTAAGTATTGTAGTTATAAAATTCATTGCACCTAATAAACTACTTATTCCTGCTAAATGTAAAGCAAATATAGCCAAATCTACACTAGGTCCACTATGGCTTTGTATACCGGATAATGGTGGATAAAGAGTTCACCCTGTACCTGCTCCATTTTCTATACCACTAGCAAATAAAAATAATAGTAAACTGGGGGGTAATAGTCAAAAACTTATGTTATTAAGCCTAGGGAATGCCATATCTGGACCTCCTACTAATAATGGTAATAAAAAATTACCAAATCCCCCTATCATAGCAGGCATTACCATAAAAAATATCATTAATATAGCATGAGCTGTTATAATACTATTGTATAATTGATTATCTGCTATATATTGAACACCAGGTCCACTTAGTTCTAATCTTATTAGAACTGAAAAAGCTGTACCTAATAGTCCAGAAAATATTGAAAATATTAAATATAGTGTACCTATATCTTTAGCATTAGAAGACAATAATCATCTTTCAGTTCAAAGTGAAATACTGGATTTTAATTCATCTGTTGACCTTTTTATATCATTAGACAATTCTGTTTTATTAACAGTAAATAAATAGTTATAAAAATATAATAAAGGGTTTGACGACGACAAATTAATGTTAAATTACTCTATTTTTTTCATTTAAGAGAGATAATATAAGTTTATCATCAAAAATAGGTGGGGAAAGTAAATTTTTATAATAAAATAATGTTGCTAGGTATTATTTCAAAACTGTACAATATACAAGGAACAAATACTATAAAAGAAATTACTATAGGTAATAAAATAGTTCAACAAAATAACATTAATTGGTCAAAACGTATTCTAGGGAAAGAAGCTCTAATTCATATAAATATAAAAATCATAGTACAGGATTTTAGCCCTAAAACTAAACCATAAATTAATCCTTCAATTAAAGAATTTGATAATAATATATTTTCATTATTATTGATGTATTCTATATAAGAATCAAAATCAGTATGTTGATAAATATATTCATAAATAGTAATAACAAATTCAAAAAAATGTAAATAGCTATATAGATAACCACCTATAAATAATATACTTATTAATACACAAATTAATACTATACTTGCATATTCAGCTAAAAAGAAAAAAACAAAGATAACTGCTGCATGTTCTGTCATAAATCCACTAACAAGTTCTGATTCGGCCTCAGCTAAATCAAAGGGAGCTCTATTTGTTTCTGCTACCGATCCAATGAAAAATATTATAAATATAGGAAATAATGGTATTATAAACCATATAGCTCTTTGAGCTTCTATATTAACAGAAAGATTTAAACTACCTGTTAACATAATTACAAGTAAAATGGCGGAACTCAATATTAATTCATAACTTATTAATTGGGCTGTACTTCTAAGTGAACCCAAAAAAGCATATTTACTATTAGCACTTCAACCTGCTAATAATATACCATATGTAGATAAAGAAGAAACTGCTAACATATATAATATACCTAAATTAAAATCACTTATAGATAATCCAGGACCAAAAGGTATAACAGCATATCCTAATAATGAGAATATTAAAGTTATTATAGGTCCAATAAAAAATAGTACTAAGTTAGCTTGTGTTGGTGAAACATATTCTTTCAAAATAAGTTTTAAAGCATCGGCAAATGCTTGTAATAAACCATAATATCCTACAATATTTGGTCCCAATCTTCTTTGCATACTTGCCATTGTCTTTCTTTCAGCTATTGTAACATATGCTACCGTTAATAAGACTGGAATAGATACTAATAAAACTTCCAATACTGAAATAATAGTGGGTGTATATAACATTATATATTTTCTTTTAATTCTTATATACTTTTATTATTAAATATATATATATTATAATGTTGTATATTTAATTAATTGAATATAAGATTAATTATATTATTATAATATTAATAATGCATAATTTATGTTTATATTATAGGATAAAACTTTAATAAGTATATCTTATTATTATATTAATATATATTATAAATAAGAAATATTAAAAAATTTAAAATAGATAATCTTCTTTTATTCTTATCTAAGAATCGAACTTAGATTCAGATATTAGAAGTATCTTGCTCTACCATTAAGCTAATAAGAATTTTTTATTCATTAGTTTATATTTTATAAAAAATAAATTTATAACTATTTAATAAAAAATTTATTATTAAGCAACATATAATAATAAAAATGCCATCATAAGAGCAAATAATCCTGTTGCTTCAGCAAATGCAAAACCTAAAATAGCATATGAAAATAATTGACCTCTTAATGAAGGGTTTCTAGCTACACCTAATATTAAGGCTCCAAATACTACACCTATTCCTACACCTGCTCCAATTAAACCTGTAGTTGCTAAACCAGTACCTATAATTTTTGCTGCTTGTATCATGTATATTGATATATATATATAAATCTAGTGAGTAAATATACTCTTTAGTACTTTAAATATCTATTAAAGCTTAAAAAAATTTAATTTTTTTAGATATTAATTATTTTATAATGATATTATTAGTAAAAATTTTTATTAATATATTTAACATATAATTAAAGATATAAAAGTTACTTAAGTTTACAAATATATTTATTAAATAAAAAAGAGATATGAAGGATTTTACCTATAATTTAAAATTTATGTTTTATATAACAACCGCTACCACTATAAAATTCATAAATCTTTTACTACATATCTTATAAATTAATATATAATATGTTTTATATTATTATAAAAAATATTAAATTATAAACCTAAAGATATGGAGGATTCGAACCCCTAATTTAAGATCTGCAATCAAAACGTAAAACCTTTTACTACATATCTTTATTATTAATACATATTACTATTAATAATAAAAAAAATTAAAATTAAATTTAAAATAATAATATAAAAATTTAATTTATTACTGTTCTTCTAATCATAATAAAAATTTTTCTATTGATACAGATTCTATTACAATAGGCATACTACTGTGCAATATACCACAAATTTCAGAACATTGTCCATAAAATACACCTTCACGATTAACAAAAACAGAAACTTGATTTAATCTACCAGGATAAGCATCACATTTAATACCTAAAGCAGGACAGGCTAGAGAATGAATTACATCAGCAGCAGTAACAATGAATCTAACATGTGTTAATTCAGGAAGAATAACTCTATTGTCTACTTCTAGCATTCTCAATGTTCCTTTTTCTAAATCAGACTCTGGTATTATATATGAATCAAATTCTACAAATCCACCCCCTTCTTTAAAAAAATCAGGATATTCATAACTTCAATACCATTGGTGACCTTCCGATAATATACACATAGAAGCATCACTTACTTCGTCTGTTAAATACAATAACTTAAATGAAGGAAAAGCAATTAATATTAATATTAAAGCAGGTGTAATTGTTCAAATTAATTCTATTAACGTTCCATGATTCAAATATTTATGCGATATGGGTGATTTATAATAAATATAATCTTTTACTATAACCATCATAATTCATCCAACACCAAATAATATTATAACTAAATAAAACATAATATTATCATGTAATTCTATTAATCCTTCCATTTGTGGTGTTGCATTATCTTGAAAATAAAGACCTCAAGGTCTAGGAGTATCACAACTATTTAATAAAAAATTATTTTCATAATTAAACATTTTAATTAAAATTTTTTTTTTCTAAATTATCAAATATAATATATGTATAAATAAAATATTATAGTTTAGTGTATTTATAAAATTAAATATATATAGAAACCAATAACAGCTTTAATATATTGTTATATAAAGTTTACAATATATGTATACATAGTATCATATTAATTATATTAAATTATATACACACTACTATTATAAATGTAATAATGTATAAATTAATTGTACACTATTACAACTCTAAACCCCGAAATATATTAAGAGAAAATTATAGTTAAAAATACTTTTTAAAATATGACAAAAATTATTTTATATATATTTTACGGGTCTTGATATAATAATAGTAGTATATGTAATACTAATATCATTTTGTTTTGATACAATTTTTAAAGCACCTTTACCAATTTCAAAAGCAAATCCTAATGTTAATGCCAAAAAGAAAATAAGCATTATCACTAAACCATATATACCATTAACATACGCACTTACTACATAAGGATATACTAAAAGAATTTCTAAATCAAAAAGTAAGAATAATAGAGCAAATATAAAAAAAGAAATATTAAATTGAGTTCTATTTTGGCCTAAAAAAGAATGAAATCCACACTCAAAACTAGATAATTTTTCTTGGTATGGGTTATGTGGAGCAAATGCTAAATTCATAGTTAATAAAATAATGGCTAATAAAGGTATAAAAATAAAAAAAAAAGTTATACTTGTCATTTAAGGATTAAATATTATTAATGCTAAAATATTTGTTAAACTTAATCATTCTTGTGGCATTATAATAAATGCTAAAATTATTAATGTTAAAATAGAAATACTTATAGTAAGAGAACTAGATAATACTATATTTTTATGATAAAATAAATTATAATTATCTTTATATAAAATATACATAAGCTTATTTTTAAATATAGAATTTACCGTATATTCAGGTTTTTCAAAAAAAACTTCTTTTATAATATTTAAATAATATACTGCACTTATAACACTAGTTAATATTGCAACTATAGTTAAAAATATAAAACCATTATCTAAAGCTGCACTTAAAATCATCTGTTTTCCAAAAAACCCTATAAGAGGTGGGATACCTATAAAGGAAAAAATAGTTATAGCTAAACTTAAAGCTAAGATAGGATTTATAAAAAATAAACCTTTAATTTGACTAATTAATTGTATAGGCGAGTTATTTTTATCATGTAATTCTTTATATTCTTTTTTATCATTTACATAAAAATATAAAGTATATCCTATACTTATTAATAATATGAAAGCATTTAAATTACTTAAAGAATATTGCATTAAATAAAATAAAAAAGCTTGGATAGATTCCACACTATTAACACTCAAAGCTAAAAGTATAAACCCTACGTGACTTATAGTACTATAAGCAAATAATCTTTTAATTCTAAATTGTGTTAAACCAACTATTGTTCCTATTATTAAAGAAAGTAATGAACTAACTAATAAACTAATTGTTCAATTTAACTGAGTTATAAATATAGAATTATTAGAGTTAGTATAATGTACCAATTCTAATAAAAAAATAAAAATAGATATTTTTCCTACTATAGCAACAAATGTTGTTACTATTGTTGGTATTGCGTCATAAACATTTGGCGCTCAAAAATGAAAAGGAGCTGCACTTACTTTAAATAAAAATCCTATACTTAAAATTAATAATGACATATTTATATATTGAGAATTGTATACATATAATTTAGATATACTTTCTTCATTACATTCATTATACATTATATCAGTTAAACTAGTAATAACATATATACCATCAAGATTAGTAGTTCCCGAATTAGCATATAATAAACTTGTACCTTGAAGTATAAAACAAGAACTCAAACCTCCTAATAAAAAATACATAAGACCTCCACTAGTTGCTAATTCTGAATTTCTATATAATGTACTTAATAAATATAATCCATAACTTTGTAATTCTATACTTAAAAATATTGAAACCAAATCACTGCTTGATACTAAAAATACTGCACCTATTATTATAAATAATAATATTAATGGATACTCTATAATTTTATATTGTTCTCCCATTTTATTTTGCAATTTAGTGTCAAAATTAGTGTAATTAGATAATAATTCCTTTTTCATAAGTAAACTTAGAGTTAATATTAATTTTCTAGGATAAAAACTTGTTAGTAGTAATATAATTGCGCTAATTATAAATATAAATACTTGAAATAAATGTGTAATACTTGTTACATGAAATAATCCACCATATAAACCTATACCTTTGCCTATAGAAGATATATAAAAACTTAGAATACCTATTATAATTGAATATAATAATATTATAATAGCAACTCTATTAAAGAGTATTGATTTATCTCGTCTTAAAGTAACGGCATTTGATAATAATAAAATTAACATTGAATAAATTAGCATATTTTTACTAAGTTTTTGGTATCTAATATATTTATTTTTATAGGTTGTATTTATACTATATAATATAAATACAAATAAAAATTACTTTTAATTATTTTTTCTTTATTTTTAATAAGTGTAAGTATTATATATATAAATAGTTAGTTAGCCAGAGGAGAAATTCGAATTCTCATTATTAATGCATGAAATTAATGTTCTAACCCTTAAACTACTCGGGCTATACACTACAATTAAAGATATTCTATACTTAAAAATATTAATTTATTTTATAATTAACGGGAGGATACCCTGATTTGAACAGAGAACATACTGTGCCACATACAGTTGCTCTACCAATTGAGCTATATCCACCTAATACCGTGTTATGTTGGAGTGATTCGAACACTCAATAGTAAATACCAAAAATTTATGACTTACCTATTAGTCTACAACATATATTTTATATATTAAAATATAATATACTTTATTTAAGCCTGTTATAAGAAAACTTAGAGTTAATATTAAATAAATAAGAAAAAAATATTTCAATAAATTATATTTTTGTAATTTATTTTTATACAAGTAGAGGGATTTGAACCCACATAGCAATTAAGCCCCAGTATCCTAAGTACTGGATGTATACCAATTTCATCATACTCGTTAGTGTGTTCAATATATATATATTTAGTATGCTCAAGGTAAGATTTGAACTTACAACCTCAATATCTTCAGTATTTTGCTCTACCAATTGAGCTTCTCAAGCTGAAAAATAAACTAAATAATTAAATTAAATTTTATGATGTATATAAGGCCTTTTTAATATTTATAATATAATTAAATAAGATTTAATTTATATCAATAATACATAAAATTATAAGCAAAATTAAATCTACTTATATATTTTTATTGTTTTTTAGATAAACAATACATTTGGAGAGACCGAGATTCGAACTCAAAATAATGACTTGCAAAGTCACAGTTTTACCTATTAAACTATATCCCCTTTTATATATTTTTAATTAGTGTAAATCTAGACCATCTTTAATATAACTACTACTTAATACCACAAAAACTTGAGCTTGTATAAAAGCAATACCTAGTTCTAATCCACTAAATGCAATAATGAAAGCTAAAGGTATTAATCCTAATAAAAAGAATACAAACCCAGAAGTCATAATATTATACGTAAATCCAGCTAATATGTTAAGTAACATGTGTCCACTCAAAATATTAGCAGCTAATCTAAGTCCTAAAGAAATATTTCTAGCTAAATATGAAATAAATTCTATCAACACTAGTAAAGGTAATAAACCTAAAGGACAACCAGCTGGTACTAATAAAGAAAAAAATTCTAAACCATGTTTTTGAAAACCTAGTATAGTTGCACCTAATACTATAGTAAAACTTATAGCAAATGTTAATATAAAATGACTAGTAGATGCAAAACTATAAGGTATCATTCCTACTAAATTGTTTATTAATATAAATATAAATAAAGTATAAATAAAAGGAAAATATATTTGTCCTTTTATAGCATTTATTTGATTTATTACTATACTATAAATAGTAGCATATAATGATTCTTGACTTATTGATCATCTGTTACATATTATTTTATTATAATTAGTTGCTAATATATTCATACTTAGTACTAAAAATGTTACTATTGTTAAATACAAACCTATATTTGTTAAAGAGATATGTGTATTTCCTAAAATCGGTGCATCTAAACTTATTAGATTTCTGATCTCAAATTGATCTAATGGATTTGTAATTTCTGTGTAGATTTTTTCGTACATAAAAGTGCACATAAAATTAAAAATTTTTTTTAGTAAACTCATATTTATAAGTAAAAAAGTTATAAAAATTTAGTAATATTTAATTATTATCTCGATTTTTTTAAGAATAAATATAAAATATATTTTGTTAATTGATTAATTGATTAATTTATTAAATAACCTATTTTATATAAACACTATAATTTAAGTATATAACACTTACCATTATTATTTTTTTTATAATAAACTAATAAATGTACGACTTAAAAATAAACGAACGAATCTAGGTAAAATATATTTAGATATAACGTATATCGTTAATATAAGTAATATAAATGTAAAGGTTATTTGATTTAAAAAGAAAAAAGGTACTAATTGTGGCATTTAATTTTTTTTAATGTTTTTGACATATATGTCATTATATATAAATATATATAAAGTATATAGATAATCCTATAAAAATATTATAAAAAGTGTTACTATTATATATACTATTTAAATAGTATTTGTACTATATATTAAAGATGAAACTGAATAATGTAAACCATCTAAAATAGGAGCGGGATAGATACCTAATATAACAGTAAATATAACTAAAGTAAATAATATTAAAAATTCTCGTTTATTAATATCAGGCATATAAGTTATAAAATATTGTTCTTTTACCTGTTCAAAAAATGATCCTCCAAATGCAATTCTATTAAACATAAATATAGTATATGCAGCTGAAAATATTATAGATGAACTAGCCATAATACCTAGTAAAGGTGATCTTTCAAACACACCATATAAAGACATAAATTCACCTATAAAATTTAAGGTAAGAGGTACACCACAATTACCTAAAGATAGTATTAAGAATAATATAGAAAATAAGGGCATTATTTGAGCTATACCTCTATAAAATGTAATTAATCTAGTACCTGATCTATCATATAAAACACCTCCAGCACAAATAAATAAACCACTTGATACAAATCCATGAGCCAGCCCTAAAACAATACCACCTTCAATACCTTGGATTGAATTACTAAATACACCTATTAAGTATACAGCAGCATGTGATACAGAACTATAAGCAATAAGCTCTTTTACATCTATAGTTCTTAAAGTACTAAAACTCGCATATATTATAGTAATAATACCTATTAGATATACTATGTATGTATATTCTAAAGAAGCTTTAGGTAATAAGGGTAATATCAATCTAAATATTCCATATAAACTTAATTTTAAAACAATACCTGCTAATATAATACTACCACCTAAAGGTGATTCTACATGAGCTTTTAATAATCAAGTGTTTAAAAAAATAGTAGGAGTTTTAACTGCAAATGCTATAAATATACCATAAAATAAAAATAACTGTGTAGAATAATTAAAATTAGTTTTATATAAAGCATCAAAATCTGAAGTACCCATTATAGATGACATTGTAAGTATTGATAATAATAAAAATAAAGATCCTAATAATGTATATAGAAATAAATAAAAACTAGCTCTTACTTTATTTGTTGATCCGAATATACCAATTAATATAAATAAAGGAGGTAAAATACTTTCAAAAAATATATAAAATAATAATGTATCTAATACTAAAAATACTCCTAATAATAAAGTTTCTAATAACATAATTATTATCAAATAAGATCTAATATTTTCATTAATTGATGTTCAATTAGATAATAATGCTATAGGTATAATTATAGTGGTTAATAACACAAAATAGATAGATAAACCATCTACACCTAAATAAAAATCGTAAGAACTTATTTTATAATATTCTTGTACAAATTGAAATTGATTACTACTATAATCAAATAATATAAATATTATCAAGGAAATAAATAGATTAATTATTGATATAGTTAATGATATTATTTTAAGACGTTTAGTAATTAAAGTTGACAAATGGTAAGACATGCTAGTTGAAACAATAAATACACCTATTAATGGAATTAATAATAATAATAAAAGTATGATGTGTACATTAAATAATAATAACAATTAACTTCCCTCAATAAAAATGGTATTAATCCATCTAACTTATTAAGATAAAAAATTCATTTTATTTACTTACATTACACTAAAAAAGTAATATTAATTTTTTAATTACAAAATATTGCTATTTTATATAAGAATTTATTATAATAAATCTATTTAATTACTAATATAAATTAGTTTAATATAATAGTAAAAAAACTCCAAAAAAGAGTCTCATATAAAAATATATTATCCGAAGAACGACTTGAACGTTCATGACGTAAATCAATAAAGCTTAAGTTTATCCTGTCTACCAATTTCAGCACTCGGATTTTATTGTAATTTTTTTTTTATTTAGTCCCCACCCTTAATTTTTAGTAACAAATAATACTATTAAGGCTAAAGTGATTTGAACACTTATCTCAACCGTCATGAGCAGCTAGCTTTACCAATTAAGCTATAGCCTTATATATCACTTATGCGGATAAAGGATTTGCACCAATATATACTGGACATGAGCCAGTTATGTTACTATTACATTAATCCGCTTTATTACATATATTTCATAAAAAAATATATAGCCTCAGAGGGGTTCGAACCCTCGCATGTAATAATGAAAACATTATGTCTTAACCACTTGACTATAAGGCCTTATATTAAAATATTTATTAGCCCAGTGCAAGTATTGCACTTGCTTCAACTGGTTACAAAACAGTTACATTACTTTTATGCTAACCAGGCTAATTAGTAAAAAATTTTTTACTAATTAAATATAATAAATATTATTTGTTAAATGTATGATATAAATAATAATTAGTAAATAAAAAATTAGTACTTTATACCTAAAGACATTTAAATCCTTTCAGCTAAAGCCTATTAATTAGATATAATATAAATATCTAAAAATCGTAATATTATATTACGTATATTTAAGAATATTATAAAGTAAGTTTCGTGCCTAGATGCATTCAGCACTTATCTTTAACTAACATAGCATTCCTGCCGTGCCTATGCTATAAATTTACTTAAGTAAAAGTAACATCCCTGCATAAATATACTAATAAAACATATTTATGCTTTTTTTTTAAATATTGGACACATAAACAACAGGTAAACCAGAGGTTAATATACCCAGCTCCTTTCGTACGAGGGGGCTATCCTTATTATATTCTAATTTCCTCTAGAAGATAGAAACCATACTGTCTCACGACGTATTTAACCCAGCTCGTGTAACTTTTTAATCGACGAACAGTCGAACCCTTCATAATTCTTACATTTATGTGGATAAGTTAAGCCGACATCGAGGTGCCAAACTGCGCACTCAATTTGTACTCTCTGGCGCAATTAGCCTGTTCAATATTTGTTAACATAAAAGTTCTTTATCATTTATTTCCATCTTTTACAAAATGGTTCAGACTATTTCTTCATTTATTATATTATATATAGTTTTCGACGCGAAACGCAAAAATTGCAATTAATTGAAAAAATTTTTATTATATAAACATATATTATTTACCACTTATTCAACCTTTAAGACCAAAAGCTCCATTACGAGTTTTGGAATTTACTATTGAATATTGTAGATTTGATCTAATATGACCTCGTAGCATAACAGAAGATAATTCTCTATAAGAAGAATCTAAATTTTTTAAAGTACCTTTTCATTTTATTTTAAATACTGATCTTGAAGCAGTTAAACGCTTTGTTAGTCTACCTTTAGCTTCTAATCTTACACCTGCTATTTTTTTATATTTTATAGTATTTAATATTATATTTAATAATGTTCTTCTATTTTCCTTAAAAATACAATTAGGAGTAGAAAAAAAATTAAAATTGTTAAATAAAAATAATATTTCATTTAAATTATCTTTATTTACATTAAAATTATATAATATTTTATCTAATCTTCCAAGATAAACTAGATTAAGTAGTTTAACATTTTTACATCTATTAAGGTCTATATTAATTCTACTATATTTTTCTCTTGATGATATTCTTAATGGAAGCATAATCATATCTAAAGATCTTGTTAAAACTCTTAACAATTTATTCTTTCTATTTTTAATTTTTAAAGCTATAGCTTGTGTTAAAATATTACTATCTAACATCATTGTTTTTAAATTTACAATATTAAATTCTACTTCTTTTTTAAAAATTTTACTAATTAAAGGTTTTAAATTTAAAAGAAATTTTTCTTCAAATTTTGATTTATTTAAGCTTAATAAAAGCCTGTAATAAACAATTCTCTTTATTTCTTTTTCGAAAATTATTTTATATTTAGCTTCATAATAAATTTTTTCATAATATTTAAAATAAGTAGGATTACTATTACAAATATTTAAAATTTTTATAATGTTTAAATAATATTTTTTTAATTGGGAAATTAAAAATAATTCTCTTAAATAGTTTTTACTTTCTTTTTTTAAAAATACTATTTTTTGATAAACTTTTATTTGTTTAAGAATTAATGGTAAAATTTTATTTAATTTTAATGTAAATAAAGTATTATTTTCTTTATAAGTAATTAAATTTAATTTTTCATTAATAGATAAAGGCTTATTATCATCTTTAAATTTAAGTAAAACAGGAAAAAATAATCTTTCAAGTCTTTCTATTTTACGAATTAAAATTCTTTTTTCTTCGTTATAAATATAAAAAGTTATTATTACTTTTTTAGTAGTATGTTTTATTTCTGCTTTACTAATAAAAATATTTTTCATAGCTAACCGTCTAAACCTAATAGATAATTTTTTATTACTTAAGACTTTTCTATTAAAATAAAAATTAAAATAACTTTTTATAATATTACTCAAATTATTATTCGCAACAGTTAAATTTTTTATAGAATTTTTATTAAAAGTATAAATACTATTATACCATTCTTTTGTTGCAGGCGGAAAATGCCTTATTGGTACTACTATATTTTTTATTGTAGAATTTTTTTTTAAAGGTATATTTTTTTTTAAATTTCTTACTTTATTAGTAAAAATAGATAGTTTTAATTTTTTATTCATTATAGTCAATTATATTATTATTATTATTTTATTTTCTTTATTATTAACATCTTATGTATAAGATGTTAATATACAATTATTAACTATATATATATATATTTACATAAAGGTTGGGCATTATTAAAAGGATTATTATTTCGCATATTATTCACCTTCTAGTCGTTGAACGGGTTTACTTTAAATTACTATTATAAATATAATAGCAAATATTATGCTAAAGTAAATTTCGCTTCAAGTTAACGTAAACTTAATATTACATTATTCTTGAAATTAACCCAATAAATTACCAATAGATCTATTATTATATACAAATAATTTTATTAAAAATAATGAAACATTGGAGGACTAACATCCCTAGCGTAGCTTTTTCAAAAATCCAAGACCTTTCCTTTCTGCATCTTGTGATCATATGCCCCGCTTACGCGACTGATAGACTTGTAAGTCAAACAGTAAAGCAAGATTAAGCCATTAAACTTTATAAGTATTATACATAATTATATTATTTATAAATAATCTATCACAATTATTGTAGTCGTATATTAAATAATATAATTAAAAAAATTAGAAATAAACTTTCTAATCAATAATTTAATTACATCTATTTTCCACATAGTAAAATCTTACTTGAAATAAAAATAATATTTCTAACTTAATAGATATATAAATGGATAAGCTATAGCAAAAAAAATTTTATTTATTTAAAAGCTACATCAAATTACAAATTAAAAAATACACAATTTTTTGTATTTACTTGTAATGAAAAAATCAAAACAATTTTACAAATTTTTGGATACACCCAGGTACTTTTTATGGGATCTGTGCCCCGCATAAACTGCCTACTAGCAATTGTTCCTATAGTTTTATAGGTTAATTTTTAATTAAAAAGCAAAAAAATTTAATTTTTTGTCAATATGACAAACGAAATAAAGGTGTTTCAATTACAAATAAATTACCTTATACACTAAAATTTATTCAATCATATCCAATAATTAGTAACAGTAAAGCTGCATAGGGTCTTCTCGTCTAACTAGAGGTAAACTGTATCTGCACAGTTATTCCAATTTCACTGAGCCAATCATTGAGACAGCTGTTGTATCGTTAAATCATTCATGCAAGACCGCATTTAACGGCCAGGGTATTCCGCTACCTTAGGACCCTCATCGGTAAGGCCGCCATTGATCGGGGTTTCCTTCAATGCCAAGATTATATTAGTCAACTTAGCAAATCCGTTAACCAGCCGACATTGGGCAGAAATCACACTCAATACTTTGATTTATTATCTTACTGCAGAGTGCTTTGTTTTAATTAAACAGTCGTACAACACTATTCTATGCTTCCTATTCTTTACCTAATATTAAAAAGCAAGAATGGCTCTCCTTATCCCTAAGTTACGGTAGTTAGTTTGCCGAGTTCCTTAATGATTGTTCACTCAAACGCCTTCGTATTCTCTACTTGCTTACTTGTGGTAGTTCTTTTAGGTACGGTTTATTTGTCACCTTATAATACTATTCATCTTTTTAGTTTATTATAATATTAATAAGGCTTGTTACTGTTTTTCCAGAACCTTTAATACTTTTTAAAGGTTGTTACTATGTAGACAAGATTTACTCATCGTTTAATCCTTTAGGTTTGTAAACTTAGAGGCCGTTACTTTACTAAAATCCATAAGCTTTAGGCGGGTTTTGTCCTTTTCGTTACTCATGTCAACATTGTCACTAGAGTTATCTATTTATTAATCTATTCAAGATAATGTCAAAGATTTACTCTACGTTCCGCTACCCCCTATTTTATTAATAATAAATATTTTTATTATTAATAAATATGGACAAGGTGTCGGTATATTGTTTAGATCCGTTAAATTTTCGGTGCTTATATCAATGTTAATAGTTAATTATTAACTAAACCAGCGCTCTGTTACGAGATCTTCAAAAAATGACCGCTTCTAAGCCTATTTCCTAGTCGTATAGGATAGAAACTTCCTTAATTTCACTTAACAATAATTTTGGAACCTTAACTCTTGTTCTGGGCTGTTTCCCTTTAGACATACAACCTTATCGTACTATGTCCGATTATTCAATATTCATCATTGCCATTCCGAGTGCGAATACTCACCGATAAAATCTTCACGATTCCCCGATAAATGAAAATATTTTTATAAAAAAGTTCATTGAGATCACAGTTCTGTACCTGCTATGATGTAATTAGAATTACCTACTTATATAGGTTTCGCGGAAAACCAGCTATTCCTAGTCAGTGTTGTCTTTCACTAACTTACCACAATTCTTCGGATATCTATACAACGATAACCCGTTCGGGCTTTTATAACCCTGATTGTAGTAAGATCACTAGGCTTCGGGTCTAATTTTAGATACTAAATTATTTTTTCATAATTGATTTATCTAGGTATATTATATATATACTCGCATCTAACATTAACTCGTTGACCCATTATGCAAAAGGTACGCTCTTATTTTTTTTTACAATTACTTGAGCTGCTTATAAATACTACTAATTCAAACCTTTCCTTCACAGTACTATACGCTATCGCTTATATATTATATTTAGCCTTAGAGGAAGGTTCCCCTTTTTCTTCAAACAACTTTTAGTTCGTTTTACTTTTTTAAATGTTAAATACTTTGTGGTATAACACTATAGGCTGTTCTATTTTAATTCACACTAATTATAGAATCTCGTTTGATTTATTTTCCTAAAGTTACTAAGATATTTCAATTCACTTCGTTTATTACTGAATTTTTTTTAGAGCACATGTGTTATTTTGGTATGCAAACACAAATTTATATTATACCCTCTTTAATATATAGCTAGGTATTCTTAATAGTTTCTTTATATACTTTATTATACTATAAAATAGTATAAAATTATTTACTGTATATCAAATACATTTCTATTTTGAATGTATATGTATTTTTTATAATAATATTATATTAAAATACTATTATTTTCGGGTCATTATGATTCGAACATAACACATCCTCAACCCAAATGAGGTGCCTAACCAACCTGGCTCTAACCCGTTTAAGTTTTTTATATATTTTTATATATTTATATATTTACAGAGAATATCCGATTTGAACGGATGTGATTGTTTAACAACCAAATAAGTTTCAAGCTTATCGCTTTAATCCACTCAGCCAATTCTCTTTTAATTTAATTTTTACTTTAATATTTATCATTAACATATGAGACTACATTTAATTATGTATCTATAAATATATAAATAGATACTTTAATTCCTCAGAGATTTGAACTCTGAATATATTTTTATCAAAAATATGCTTTACCCATTAAGCTAAGGAATCATTATATAATAAATATAACGTTATTTTAAAAATATTGTAAAATATTTTTATAAACTATATTTATGTAATAGCCATATTATTAGTACAACATTAAATTAATAACTATTAATTATTAAGAAATAGGTGACTCGAACACCTAACATACCGCGTGTAAAACGGTGGTTCTACCAATTGAACTAATTCCTTTAATTTTTATTATTATGTTTAAATTTTACTTATAGAACAAGAGCATTCAGATTTGAACTGAAAATTTAAAGTTTGAAGCTTCCTATTTTACCTATTAAATTATACTCTTTATAATAAAAAAGTTAAAATAATTTTTTGAACATTAATTAATACCGGAAAAGAGATGATTCGAACATCTAGGTGTTTATACACAATATTTAGCAAATATCTTACTTTACCAATAGTAACTTTTCCTATCTATATATATATATATATTGCTATTGCTATTGCTATTGCTATTGCTATTGCTATTGCTATTGCTATTGCTATTGCTATTGCTATTGCTATTGCTATTGCTATTGCTATTGCTAT
>Ga0209380_10000543_pt1 | contig 26520 bp, 19 predicted proteins | sample HubBroMetageWFT6_FD_188347 | JGI IMG/M metagenome (GOLD analysis project Ga0209380, IMG submission 188347) | Warmed and freeze-thawed soil microbial communities from the Hubbard Brook experimental Forest, New Hampshire - Hubbard Brook CCASE Soil... | ecosystem: Environmental > Terrestrial >... | reverse complement strand
AAATTCACATTGGCTGCTTTCCGGTCGTTTCTATTTTGGCGGCAAAGAAGTTTGGCATCGACTACCCGTCTAAACTGCGCATAATCTCTAGGGGCCTCTGCAACCAGATCGTCTGCATACCGGGAGGAACGCACTATGCCACTCTTCCATTCTTGCAGACGGGCAATGATGATCTTCGGAAGTTGTGGATGAGAGAATCTCCCCGCTAGTGATCGTGGTGAGAGCGGATGCGCTGCTACTGATGCCTCACGATCGTCGTGCTCGTTGTTCTGGAGCTTTACTGTCGCCTGTTGCACGAGGAATCGACCCACTGCCAGACTAAATTCCAACTCTTCACTCACGAATGTGCCATCCTAGCGGGCCCCGTCGTTTTCCTCTTTCGGCTCGCCTTTCTTTGCGCGCTTTGCCTTGGCGGGCACGGGGATCGAACGCCCCGTTTCGGCGGCGGGGTTCGCAGCCATATCCAATCCAAAAAGTTCGGAAAGGTCTGCCCCGCCGAGGACCTTTGCTACCGGGCCCTTCTTGGCCAGCGGAAACGCGACGTCGGCGTGGGCGATCAACTCTTTTTCGTCGACTCCATGGAGCCTGAAAAGGAGTTCAGGTTGTCGGTCTAAACGAGCGCCAATGCCGTAAAGGACTGCCGCAACATGTTTGCACATTTCGGCCCAGTCCGGGCAACTGCACGAGAGCTTAATCTCTTTCGGCGATGGGAACAGACCCGTATTCCGCAGGCAGATCCGTTCCATGACACCCTTGGATAGGCGTCCTTGCAGAAGCTCGATCAACGAGTCAATCGCGCCAGCGCAGTCTTTACAAATGGACCGCCAGCGCGCCTTCGTGACTGGGGCGACTTTCACCGTTACCTCATAAATCTCCGAACCGCTGACCAACGCCTTGATCTCACCGGACGAAATCTGAAGATCAATCACTGAACCATTGCGCACGTAGGTCCGCCCGCGCGGCAAGCGGTTGGCAAAATCACTGTAACGTTCGAGGTTATCGCACCACGACTTGCCCCAGAAGGTCTTGACGATCGCCCGTCCTTCAACCATCACCGGCGAAACGACGTGTCCTTTCTTTCTGCGCTTGTCCGTTTCGCGCAAGGCTTGCAGCCGCCGCTCCGCCACCGACACATAAGGTCTCCATCCCCAATCGTCGTACATGAATCACGCTTCCTTAAGTGCTGCATTGAGATCCAGCGCCACCAACTTTAGCAGTTCTTCGTCTTGCAATTCAGTCAGCAGCAGGTCAGCGCCGCCCTCGATCAAATCCTTGGAAAGCTGTCGCTTTGATTCGATCATCTGGTCGATCTTTTCCTCGACGGTTCCCCGGCAGACGAACTTGTGCACCAGCACGTTCTTGTTCTGCCCAATGCGAAAAGCGCGATCCGTGGCTTGGTTCTCAACTGCGGGATTCCACCAGCGGTCGAAGTGAACCACATGCGATGCGGCAGTCAGATTGAGGCCCGCGCCGCCCGCTTTGAGAGAAAGCACGAAGAAAGGAACAGCTTCCTCTTCTTGAAACCGGCGGACCAGATCCCTGCGCTTCTTGACTTCGGTTTCCCCGTGAAGAACCACCCCGGCGCGCCCGAAAATCGATCCCAGAAACGCCGCGAGCGGAGCCGTCATCTCCCGAAACTGAGTGAAGACGAGAACCTTTTCTTGTTTGGCGGCGATAACTTCGACGATGTCGCGCAAGCGTACCCACTTCCCACTATCCTCTTCACTCCAAGCGCCGTCACCCAGCCACTGTGACGGATGGTTGCAAATCTGCTTGAACCGCATTAGGAATGACAGTACTAGACCTTTGCGACGGATGCCATCGGCTCCATCGAGCGCCTCCTTTAGTTCTTCCACTGCCTGTTTGTAGAGCGCAGCTTGCTTGCGGCTGAGCTGGCAGAACGCCTTAACCTCGGTTTTGTCCGGCAAGTCTGCGATCACTGTCTTGTCGGTTTTCAGTCGCCGCAGAATGTATGGGCGCACCAGTTCGCGCAATGGAGCGTACGGATTGTGAGTCCGACCCTCCAGGCGCTTTACGAAGTTTGAGAACTCCTTCGACGTTCCGAGCAATCCTGGATTCATGAAATCAAAGATGGACCAGAGGTCGCCAATCCGGTTCTCAACGGGCGTGCCGGTAAGCGCAAACTTCGCCTGCGCCTTCAACTTCTTGGCGATCCGAGTTTGTTTGGCGTTCGGATTCTTGATGGCTTGCGCTTCATCGATCACAACCAAGCGCCAGGAGGCTTCCGCAATCCATGGAATACGCAGCAACGAGCCGTAGCTCGTAATCACCAGATCCACATCCTGCAAACGCCCGGGCGCGAGGGTCATAAGATCGGCCGCAGGCAGCGCTGACGGATGGGCGATCAGCGCATTCAAACTCGGCGCAAACCGTTCCAGTTCCGATGCCCAATTGGAGAGAAGCGAAGCGGGCGCAACCAGAAGACTTGGTTGTCGTTGGTCGCGATTTTGGTGTCTCAGCACCAGCAACAGCGAGAGTATTTGAATAGTCTTGCCCAAACCCATATCGTCGGCGAGGCAGGCCCCGAGACCGAGCTTGGCAAGCAGGTAAAGCCAGCGCACGCCCACCTGCTGATAGGGACGCAGAGTGCCATTCAGAGCGGAGCCGGGATCGATGCCAGCCAATTCCTCCGGACTGCGCAATCCCTTCAGGGTCTCCGCGAGCCACGGACCCGCGACGACCTTTCCCCAGTCCGCTTGGCTGGCAGCAGAGTCGTCGTCCGCCTTCACATCGGCCCCAGCGATCATACGTAGCGCGTCACGAAGGCTGAAACCACGTTCGGCAGCGACGCGCTCGGCCTCGCCGAAATATTCCATCATTCGGCTCAACCTCTCCCGGTCAACTTCCACCCAACGCCCTCGAACCAGCGCGAGCCCATCCGACTTAGCCAACAACTCGCGGACCTCGGCAGGGTTCAACGTTTCGCCGTCGAGCGTGACGTCCATGCGAAAATCGAGCAGCGCATCCTGCCCCAGACCCGACAGCAACTTACCCCCAACCTTAGCCGTTACCTGCGGGCGCGGAGGTCGGTTGGCCTGCCAGGTCGCTGGCATTCGCACCACTACGCCCGCACTCTCCAGTTGGGGAACATCGCGCAGAAGCTGCATGGCCTCCGACGGCCTCCACCGTAGGGGGTGAAAGATCTCGCCCGCATCGACCATGGCTTTCAGCCAGGCGCAGCTTTCCGACGCTCTCTGAACGGGGAGGAGCAGCGACAGCAGGCGATCCCGGTTGGCCGCGCCCGCATATTCGCCGAGAGCCTGTCCTAGCGGAAGATGTTGCGCCTTAGCGTGAGCCGACAGCCGAGTGGTATAAGTCGCGAGAAAAGCAAATGGGGCTGCATCGTCCTTGCGGTTCTCTGCGAGGTTGAAGTGCACGCGGCCGACAAGGTTCCACGCGGCGTTGCAACGTTTCAAGAACTCCTGAACACCGCACTTCGATTCGGATAACTCCAGGCCAAAAGCGATATCCAGTTCTTGCCAAAGAGATTGGAGAACGGTAGCCGTCAGGTACTCCGCCCCAGTCATCGGGGGCGCCGCGAGAGCCAGCCAAGTCAGTTCCGCATCGGGCGGTGATGGACTATGCGTTGTGAAGCGGGTTTCACCATCCGGCCGAGTGCACAGGGCTGTCACGTATCGCGCCCCGAATTCTCGCCAATAGGAGAAGACGGGGGACAGTGCGACTCCGACTTCGCTCGCTCCGAGCTGGAAAAGACCATGGCCCGATCCGCGCGCAAAGGCATTCTGCAGTCGTCGCGCAAGCTCGGGCTCAAGGACCGATGCGTCGCGATCTTCCCTCAAAATGAGGTGGCCGTGTGGAGTTAGGACGGGAACCACTAAGACCGAACTCATGCTGAGAACTTACCAGCCCAAACTGGCAAGCGGCAATAGACCGCAGGTTATCGCGGTTCAGGAACCATCCATTCCTCGGACGAGTGACGCTTTGCGTTTCAAGGCATCTCGGAACGCGTGAATCCCGATCAGGTCACCGTGGTCACCTGAATGCCCACTTTAATTTCCAACGCTACCAACTTGCCGGCCTCTTCCAAAATGAAATCCACGTCGTGCCCCGCACGATCCCGCCAAAAATGCCGCTTGCGCCGTTGTGAATCGAGGGCACGCCAGGTGTCCACAGTCTGAAACAGGGTTTGCTCCAACCAAAAACCAGCATCCAATCGTTGGGTGGCGTCGGCGGACGACTTGATCCCGGCGAGCCAGGCCCCCAGGCCACAATCTGTCCAGAACAACTTCGGGCCCTTGACGATTGCGGCCGAGGGATTGGTCGCCATCGGGCGGATGCGCCTAACCAGAAAGCCAGTTTCCAACAGGTTCAAGTACCGGTGCGTCGTCGGGTGACTGAGCGCCGGGTCGCGGGCAAGGTCGGCTTGGTTTAGGAGTTTGCCGGTTCGGTGCGCGGCCAAAATCATCACGCGCTGAAAATCAGGCAAGCTGGATACGGCGCTCAACTGGCGCATCACGCTCCAGATAGGTTTGTAGGTAAGCGGCGAACCACAGGCCTCGATCGGTTTCGGAAGCGATTTGGCATTCAAGCGATCCGTTCTAACCTGTCACAAACTTCGTTTCGTGCCTGTCAGTCGCGAATCTTCGTGGACGCACGCTGACCTTCACAACTCTCTATCGGTCTCCGCCAGATTTCTCACGGGGATAACGCTCGCAGGCTGGGGCAACGGTTCGAGAGCGGCATGCGCCCTTTGCCAAGCCATATCGAGGTCGCGGCGATCAAGCGCGACCAGCGCGCTCGCGGTTTCCAGGATCGCGTCCGCTTGATCGGAGAGCGCTTGACGGCAGGCGTCCGGAAGTCGCGGCGCCAGCCGGCGGATTGCATCGAGCTGGCGGATGAGCACGGCGGGCGTCGTCGCGGATGCCTGCCGGATTTGATCGAACGCGAACTTGGCCAGTCGCTCAAGCCGCACCGGGGGCATCCATACCCGAAGCCGGCTGCTGGTGTCGTACCAGTTCCCTTCGAGCGGGGGACGCTCGGCCAGCGTGAGCAGCGCATCAGCGAGCCAGTCGACGCACGCAACGCCGGTGAAGGTATCGTTGACTGCGGGCGACAGCGCGCGGATCGCGATCTCAACCACCTGGGCGATGCCAAACTCGCTATCTTGCGTGAGCGTGCGGTGACGACCGATATGAACTCCACGATCAATCGCTACCTCGAGTGCGCCGACTTTGTCCGACGGGACGATTGCTGCGAGCGGCTCGCCGCGGAGCACGAACTGGCCCGAGCGGAATCTCAGCACGATCAGTGCATCCGCCGCCCGCGCGGCTGCGACCAGCGCAACGTGATCAACGTGCTGCAGGTAGCCGCTCCTCGCGCACGACACGAGCGCCCCGGCCTCCGCCTGGCGCAGAATCGCATCGTCGTCGGGCGGCGCGCCGGTTCCCTCGCCGGGGCCGGACACGTGCGCACCGCCAGCCGCGACGTACAAATCGTCGACGATCGCGCCGATCATGTCGGGGTTCTGGATCGATCTCGCAACCCGATGGCTGTAGTAGACGAGGAACCCGAAACTGAGAACGACGAGCACCCAACTCGTGATCAGCGAAATCTGCGGGATGAACGAGGACTGTGGATCCTGATGCGTGACAAGGAAGACCAGGCAGATGTACACGAACGTGGCCATGAATAGGCCGATCGTGACCTGGGTGACCCAGTCCTGCAGGAACCGATAGAGCAGGCGCGGGCCAAACAGTGTCGAGACCATCGACAGCACAAGCAGCGCGACCGAGAAAATCAGCGCGAGTACGGTTGCGACCGCGCCCATCATCGCCGACAGGATTGCGCGCGCGTCGTCGATGCTGCCCATCGTCAACCACGACGGGATGTGAATGACGCGATACTTGTCGAGGATGTCGGGAACTAGAGTGACCGCGAACAACGCGACTGCTGCGAGCGAGAGCTGCAGCGGGATTCGCCACAGGTTAATGTCGCGTTGCGAACGGAGCTTCGTAGGGCGTGGGGCGAGCATCGGATGTGATTGTCAAACGTCTTTCCGAAGAGCAATCGCTCCAGGACGGGGACCGATAGCTGAGGCGGAAAGATAGCTCGGGAGCTCCGTCGCTAGCAAGCAGATTTGTGACTAGGACAACGAGTGGGCATAGCGTCCTTGGTCGAGTTCGGAGCCCGCGTTACTTACCCACCGCTACAGGGTGGCTTACCTGTAACTTGGACTGGCTCAGTTCTTTAGCGTCGAGTTGTCCGAGCTTATCCTTATCCAGTTGGTCGAACTCGGCTTCCATGAAGTTCATCCACTCTTGTTTTGAGATTTTGCCATTCTGGTCGGTGTCCATCAGAAGCAACAATTGCTTGACTTGGCCCTCTCCGAGTGCCAGTTTATCCGGCTGCTGCTTTGGGACTGCCATCTTTTGCGCGGAGGCAGGTCCTACTACAGCTCCGATGGCTAACACCACGGCGATTACCGAGGCCATCAACGAAGGATTTCTTTTCAGCATGTTTCACCTCCAGTGAACAACACATGCCAAGCTGGACCGGCGCTGTTCTGATTGCAATTATTGTGTGCCCGTTGCCCGGCGTTTTGCACTGAAACGACCACTGACTATCTCGCTTCAGGCAGCTCGTGGAATCGTTGCTTCAAGGTCCTCAAGTTCCCTGGCCTCTGGAATTACCTGTTCAACCGAGTTAGACTGCAGAAGCACCAGATAGCAAATCCGTGAGTGTCTGCACTCCTTGTATAAGGCAACCAGGAATCGTACGTAAAACCCAACGCCCACGGTGCACAGCGCCGTCATTGCTGTCATCACAACCATTGCGGCCTCCGGCTGAACTGGCGGGCCAGTTGTCTTCGCCGTTCGCACACCATTGAAAATTAACCGAGATAAATTTCCCATAAAAAGTTCATAAATTGTTCGTAAAACTCAGGATTGTGGCTGCGAAGATGCCGGCGGTCATGAACTGGGCACAGCAACACGAGACGACAAGCTGTTGGTCTCGTCCCAATTGCAGACGCGGTACAATCCCGGGTAGTTGCAATCGAAGACGAAAGCGCTGGTGAAAACTGAATAAATTAACGCTGGAGTCCAGCGAGTGGCGCGAACGCCCGTCACGCCGCCGCCGTTTTTTTCTCATTCTTGCCGTCGCTGCCTTCATCATTCTTAGCGGCGGAACGGCGCTATCGTATTACGTTGACGCCCTTTGGTTCGGATCGCTCGGGTACGGAGATGTGTTCCGAAAGACGCTGAGCTTTCGGTGGGCAGTCTTTGCCTCATGTTTCGCTGCCACATTTTTCATCCTGTACGGATGGTTTCTCGCGCTGCGTCGAGCGTACCAACCTGATTTGCTGAGCGGTGGCATCATTTACATCGCCAAGCAGCCGGTGAAATTGCCAGTCGAACGCATCATCCGTCTGATTGCTGTCGTCGTTACGCTACTGATTGCTGCTGCAACCGGCGCTAGCATGGCGGGGGAATGGCTAACATTCGCGCTCTACCGGTATGCGCCGCGCACAGCCGGCGAGGCGGTTGATCCGATCTTCGGTAAGTCGCTGCATTTTTATCTCTTCAGCCTCCCCGCCTGGCAGCTGATTACGGGGTGGCTACTGGCGCTGGCAGTCATTGCTTGTGGAATTGCCATCTTCTTTCTTCTGATCACCGGCAGCATCCGGGTGTTCGCTGGTAAAAGGGGCAGTTCCATCCCATTGCCATGGCGCGGATTTTCCTTTGCGTTCGCGTTCTTCTTGATGATCCTCGCAATGCGCGTGTATATCAGCCGGTTTGAGGCATTGTTCGAGGAGCATACGATCTTTGGGGGTGTCACCTATACCGATGCGCGCGTCACGCTTCCCGGCCTGCTCGTGGTCTGTGCGGCGCTCATTTTGGGAGCTGCCATCGCATCCATCAACGTCGTATCAGCACCGCGCGTGCGCTGGCTGGCGGCGTCGATCGCTCCAGCCGTTGTCTGTTACGTCGCCCTGCAGGTAATCGGTTGGTATGTCGGCAACTTCATTGTGAAGCCGAACGAGTTGGTTCGCGAGCGGCCTTACATTGCCAACAACATCGAGCTGACGAGGCAGGCCTATGGATTGGACCGGATCTCGCAGCGCGAATTTCCCGCCGAGACGACAGTCGAGGCGACCGACCCGGCGAACAATCAGGCGACTCTGCAAAACATCCGCCTGTGGGACTGGCGTGCACTCCAGGATACGCTCCGCCAGATTCAGGAAATTCGGACCTACTATGATTTTCCCGACATTGACATTGATCGCTATGAAATCGACGGGACCATGCGGCAGGTCATGCTCGCCACGCGCGAGCTGAGCGTCGATAAACTGCCGGAGAGCAGCCGCAACTGGATCAACGAAAAACTCATCTACACCCACGGCTACGGCATCACTATGAATCCCGTGAATGGATTCACATCGGAGGGGCTGCCCACGTTGATTCTGAGTAACATGCCCATCCAAAGTACGGTGAAGAGTATCGTCGTAACGCGCCCCGAGATCTATTTCGGCGAGCTCACCAACACCGATGTATACGTGAAGACTCGGCAACAGGAATTCAATTATCCGCAAGGTCAAACCAACAACCTGACGTCCTACGAGGGCAACGGCGGCATTCTCCTCGGCGGATTGCTGCGCCGCATCCTTATCGCGTTCGACCAAGGTGACCTCACAAAACTGCCGTTCAGCGATGATATCAATGCGCAGAGTCGGCTGTTGATGCGCCGAAACGTGCGCGATCGGGCGGCGGCGTTGGCGCCATTCCTTACTTATGAATCGGATCCGTACATCGTAGTCGGCGACGACGGACGGCTGTCATGGATGATGGATGCATTTACGACCTCAGACAGCTATCCGTACTCTAGCCACTATCCTCTCAACGGCAATCCCGTCAATTACATGCGGAACAGCGTGAAGGTGGTCATCGACGCCTACGATGGGACCACGACGTTCTACGTGTTTGACCCGCAGGACCCGATCATTGAGGCGTATCGCCAGATATTTCCCTCCCTGTTTAAGGATGCGTCGGCCATGCCGGCGGTGCTGCGCAAACACGTGCGTTATCCCGAGTTGCTGCTCAAGATGCAGGCCGCCGTCTACGGCCTGTATCACATGACCGACCCGGCGGTGTTCTATAACCGCGAGGATCTGTGGACAGTCGCTTCCGAAGTCGGCTTGAGCGCGTCCGGCGAGCAGAAGACGCAGGGGATGGAACCGAACTTCGTGCTGATGAAATTGCCGGGGGAAACCGCCGTTGAGTTCGTGGAGATTCTGCCTTTCACCCCGGCCAACCGGAACAATCTGATTGGCTGGATCGCGGGGCGCAGCGATGGCGCACAGTACGGAACGTCAGTCGTCTACGACTTTCCTAAAACGAAGCTGGTCGACGGCCCATTGCAGATCGAAGCGCGAATCGACCAGAACGCGCAGCTCTCGGGCCAATTGACGCTGTGGAATCAGCAAGGCTCCCACGTGCGGCGTGGGACTCTGCTGGTGATTCCATGCGGGCGCGCACTGCTGTATGCGGAGCCGATCTACCTGCAAGCGGAACGAAGCCCGATGCCAGAGCTGCGTCTGGTAGTGCTCGCGTTGCAAGACCGGCTCGCATATGGACCAACCTTCGAGTCGGCGATGAAGTCCCTATTTGGCGGCGAGACCTCGTCGTTGAGCGCCGCAGTTGTCCCCGTTGAACCTGGACGAAGTACCGGCACATCCGCTGCCAACCCTGGTACGGATTTGAACACGCTCATTACTGGAGCCGCCAGAGACCTCGCTGACTATCAGCGGCTGACAGCGGAAGGCAAGCTCGGCGAAGCTGGACAGAAGCTTGAACAGCTCAAGCAAAAGCTTGAGCAGCTGAACGCACGGCAAAAATGATTGCGAGTTCCGGGCGGCTGCCTCGCGCTGGTGGAACAAGATCTTGACAGACCTCTGGCAATTCGAATCGCACAGATTATGGTTGTATTTCTGTGACGTCCGGGCGGACAGTCGCAGTTCAGCCGAACCCTCGAACCCGCGAGAGTCGGCCGCTGGGTGATCTGCTTGGCTGGCTTCCTGACCACCCACGGCGCGAACTCTCGGTCGAAGAACTTGCTCGCCGCGCGGCCATGAGCCCGCGCAACCGCGCTCGCTTATTCAGGCAGGAACTCGGCAAAATTCCCGGGAAGCGCATCGAGGATCTCCGCCTGGAAGCGGCGCGACGTCAGCCGGAATCGACGTCACGAACCGTGGAGCAAATCAAATCGCTGAGGTGTTCGGCCCCGAACATACATTCCCGCGAATGGACAGTACGTTCCGCAAGCCGCTAAGACTTCGCCCTGCAGCCAAGCCGTATCAATGACTTAACCATTCTTCGGCCGGTCTCCAAATTGCATGCACTTTAGCGGAGGTGCTCTCGTGAAGATCCTCGAAGGGGTATGGCAGGACCTGAGCTGCGGACTTCGCATGCTACGCAAATCTCCCGGCTTTACCGCTGTAGCGGTGCTGACCCTTGCGTTTGGAATTGGCGCGAACAGCGCAATCTTCAGCGTGGTAAATGCGGTGCTGCTGCGGCCACTTCCGTATCGCGATTCCGGACGCCTGTTTATGATGGGCGAACTGACACCGCAGATGGAAATGTCGGTGTCGTATGCAAACTTTCAAGATTGGGAAAAGCAGAACCACGCCTTCGAATCGCTAGGAGCGCGACGGTATAGCGATTTCAGTCTCACTGAGGCGGGCCATCCAGAGCGCATCCGCGGCATGATGGCCTCGGCCGGGTACTGGCCAACGCTTGGGGTCCAGCCCCTGCTGGGGCGCGTATTTAACGGGGCTGACGAGCGGACAGGAGGGCCGTCGGTCGCGGTGATCAGCTATGGGCTGTGGAAACAACGCTTCGACCTGAATGCCGGAGTTCTCGGCAAGACTCTATTACTGGACAACCAGAGTTACGCGATCGTGGGCGTGCTGCCACAGAACTTTTCGCCGGGATCCACCGCACAGGTATACGTGCCGCTGACAATCCTCATGGGCGATCTGAAGACCCGCGACAACCATCCCGGGATTTACGTCGTGGGACGATTGAAGCAGAGCGTGACCCTGGACCAGGCGCGGGTCGAGATGAATCGCGTTGCCGCAGATCTGGAAAAGCAATACCCGCTTACCAACGCGGGCCACACCGTCACCATCACGCCGATGCGGGAGTGGGTGGTAGGCGACGTACAACGTCCGCTGGCGATCATACTGGCGGCTGTTGGATTTCTTCTCCTCATCGCCTGTGCAAACGTTTCCAACCTAACCCTGGCGCGGGCCACAGCAAGGCAAAAGGAAATCTCGATCCGAGCTGCGCTGGGCGCGAGCCGGAGCCGGTTGGTGCGGCAGATGCTCACCGAGAGCGTGATGCTCGCGGTAGGCGGAGGCGTGGTGGGCGTGCTGCTGGCGTACTGGGGGGTTGCGGCCTTGAGGGCGCTGAAGCCCTCGAATCTGCCTCGACTGGCCGAGATCACGGTCGACGGCCCAGTGCTGGTCTTCACTGCCGGTCTTTCGATTCTGACCGGAATCCTGTTTGGCATCCTTCCCGCTCTCCGCTTCTCGAGCAACCAGATTGGCGATGCGCTGCAGGGCACCAGTTCGCGGACTTCCGCCGGCCGCGAACATCAGAGAGCGCGGCATGTTCTCGTCGTTTCAGAATTTGCGTTGGCGGTGGTGCTGCTGATAGCGGCGGGGCTGCTGTTGCGCAGCTTCTCCAAGTTGCTAGGCGTGAGCCCGGCTTTTGATCCGCACAAATTGTTGACCTTCACTGTCGATTTACCAGCGGAGTACAAAGGCGAAAAGCGCATCCAATTCTTCGATGAGTTTAAGCGGCGAGCCCAGGCTGTGCCGGGCGTTCTGTTGGTATCCTACGCGACCAGTCTGCCGCTGATCGGGAGCAGCGAAAGCGGATTCCGGCTTCCCAGCCAAAGCCAGCAAGAAGGCTTTGAGGCCGTTGATAATGAAGTCGGGCCGGGTTACTTCCAAACTATGCACATACGGCTGCGGAAAGGCCGGCTCTTTTCCGAATCCGACAAACAGGGATCTCCTCTCGTAACGGTGGTTGACGAAGTGTTGGAGCGCAAGTGTTTCAACGGGGGCGCCTTGGGGAAGTTCATCATCCGGGACCCGCTGCCACCCATCCAGATTGTGGGGGTGGTTGACCACGTGGCAACTTACGGGCTGACCGGTGTGGAACCTGTGGGTCCGCAGTACTACTTCTCTGTTCAACAGATTCCGTCGCAGTACATCGATATGGCTACCCATACGACTGAAGTAGTAGTCAGGACGGAAAGTGATCCGGTTGCGATGGTTGAGACGATGCGCAAGCTGGTCATCGCCCTCGATCCCAAGCAGCCCATCGGAACAGTGCAAACGATGGACGACGCAGTGGCGGACTCGATTGCACCGCAGCGCTTTTCAACCGTACTGCTGGGACTGTTTGGCGCTGCGGCGTTGCTGTTGGCTTCAGTCGGCATCTATGGTGTGACCGCATACTCAGTAAGCCAGAGAACCCGCGAGATTGGCATACGCATGGCTCTGGGCGCCCAGGCACGTGACGTACTGGAAATGGTGGTCGGGCAAGAATCGCTGCTGGTGATGGTGGGAATCGGTCTGGGCCTGGCCATTTCGTTTGTGGCAACCCGCGCGCTGGCTTCGCAGCTCTACGGAGTTCAACCCTCTGATCCCATCACTTTTGCCGGGACCGCCGGATTGCTGGCAGGTGTCGCGCTGCTGGCAACCTACATTCCAGCGCGGCGAGCGATCCGCGTTGACCCCATGGTGGCGCTGCGAAACGAATAGGACAACGAAAGCCGGACGAGGCTCCGGCAGCCTCCGGCAGATTCTTCGAGATTCTGGGAGAGCAGCCTCAGTCAGGCCGAACCTTCTTGCCGGGTGATGACAGCCCCGGGCGCGACCACGTGGTTGTGATTAGCCACGCGTTGTGGCAGCGCCGGTACGCATCGTCTCCCGGCGTGATCGGCGTGTCGATCACGGTCGATGACGCTGCCTACACGATCGTTGGTGTACTGCGGCCAGACTTCAATCTGTTTGGCACCACTCGCTGCCAGGGGCTTTGACAAAGTCGTGTGGAAGGCAAAGCCTATCGAGAATGGCGTGGAGTTGACCCACCTGAGCGCAGATGGAGACCAGGGATTGCCCCGGGAGCCTGGCGCTCACGGTCCGTTACACACTGCGGGGAGCGCCCTACGCATCGAATCTTCCGCCACCACTGATAAACCCACAGTCGTGAACCTCACTAACCACTCCTATTTCAATCTCGCGGGTCAGGGAAGTTGCCGCATCCGCGTGAAACGACAGACCTCAACTACCAAACAAACGAGGTGATCGAGTCGGGAGGAAGCAGCAGCTTCAACGCGCGAGTTCCCAGCGTGCACTGCACCTGCTGTTCACCGCCGTTGCTGTTGGTAACTACGAGCACATTGCTGCCATCAGTGTTCTTGGCCGCAACATGCTCAATACCCGGCAAGTCGCCGGAAGAGGCGAAAATGTGTGCCCCTTTTTGAATTAGCTTTGAGTAATGAGGAAAGGCATAGTAGTTTCCGCTGTATGAAAGTTGCTGTGTTTTGGAATTGATCGAAACGAGCCCTCCCGGTCTGTCGGGACGCGGGGGAACTGTGATGTCAGGTTTTCCGTTTTCGTCGAGGAGAAGGTTCCAGACGCAAATCAATCGAGCCCAGTTGCGAAGCATGTTCGTGAAAGCACTCGACCATCGGGTCCAGTCCGTCCCGAACACGGGGCGATTCGACGACATTTGTTCTGCCGGCTCAAAGAGGTGAGCCGGAGGTCCCCCTTCCGTAAAGTACATGTGCTTCTCCGGAAACATGTCATGCACGCGGGTCATGGCGTCCGGCGCTCCTGCGTAGGAGTGCCAAGCGACACCGTCCACGTACTTGTACACCGCTGGGTTGCTCAGTTCATCCACGACGCGGCCCCAGAGGTCATAGTTGTGATCGAGAATCCATATTTTCGTATCCAGCGAGGCTTGTTCTAAAGCGGGGCCCAAATGCTTCCTCACGAAGCCCATTTCATATTGCTGCCCCCATAGCGTGGCTGGAAAACGTCCATCCTGGTCCGTGTCCACTTCATTATTAACGGTGATCGCCTGAACCTTTACTCCGTCGGCGGCATAAGCCTGGAGAAACTTGATGAAATATTGCGTAAGGGAGGGGAACCACCGCTCGCGTATTGACCCGCCCCACATAGACCCACCGGCCTTCATCCATCCGGGAGGACTCCAAACGCCCGAGAACAGATAAAGGTCCGGATTGATCTCCCCGGCCTCTCGCAGCGTGGGAAGGATCCACTGGCGGTCATGGTCAACGCTGAACTGCTTCAGGTCAGGATCAGGTTCGGGGGTATCGTCATAGCTGTAGAGCTTCGTCGAGAAATCACTCGCCCCAATGCAGGTTCGTCCCACGGACAGGCGTAATCCTTTCGCTCCATAAAGGTTGGACAAGAGCGCGTGTCGGGCATCGGGTGCCATCTGATGAAGGAGATAGCAGGAGGCATCGGTGAAGGCACCTCCGAATCCAATCATCTCCTGGTACTGCCTGCCGGGTTGAAGATGAATGCCAAGAGCAGACACGGCCGACCATGTTTCCCATTGCGGCGGCGATTGAATCGGTTGAAACTTCTCAAAGCTTGTCGTTCTCCATGCCCGTACCGTCCCCAGAACCTCTTGGGAGTCGGCGTACAGCGGTTTCGCCTTCCCGGCCGCTGCGGCCGCGCTCGCCGTTGCCGCCAGCTTCAGAAAGTCACGACGATTCGTCAGATTCATAAACCTTCCTCCATTCAAAATCCGTTCACTTGTAGTGCAACCCCTAAAGTCCCCAGTCACAACCGCTGGACGCCGATCTTGACCGATTAGCATGAACCGGGAACTGCCTGCGATTCCGATTCTGTTCTCGACCCTCCCTTCACTTCCTCCAACTGGCTAGCAGATTCATCAGCCGGCGGTAGCCCTCTTTGGGCGCCATCTCCCCGGATAAAGCCGTCGTGGCCAATGGGGTTAAAGTCCCAATAGGTGATCGCTTCCACAAAGGGCTTGCTGTCAGCAAGGGTATTGACTGACTCGATATAGTCCGCCTGAATCGTTGCGGTGAATTCACCGTGCCAGACCATGGCCTCGCCACCGATTCCGCCTCCCCAATATGCATATTTCTCCTGCCCTATGTACGGAGCGAGCGACGATGGGAAGCCCATCTCGGTAATGTGGATAGGCTTGCCAAAATGGTTGAAACTCTCGAGGTCACGCTCCCACTCCAGCAGGTCGCGGCCGGAGTGATAGTATTGCAGGCCGATCACCTCGTATTCCGCCTTGGCATCGCGCAACATGACGAGGTAATCGTAAGGGCTCGGTTGCCACGGAGCGGGGTTCCGGCTCAAGTAGTAATCGGCCCAGGACGTATGCGAGGCGCTAACTCCACCGCCATGGCGCGGCCCATCGCGACCAGAGCCCCTTTCGTGGACGCATATCCGGTCAAATAGGCATTCCCGACGCTGGCCTTCACCGAAGCGATATTCACGATGCAGGCGTCGTGAGTGGCGCCCTCTATGGCCTTAGCAAATTCCTGACTGAGGAAGAATGGCGCGCGCTGATTGATCGCGACCAGACGATCGAACTCCCCAATCGTCGTTTCTGCCAGCGCCTTGTGTAAACTCCAGGCCGCGCAGTTTATCAGGCCATTCAGTGACTCCACCTTTTCCAATGCCGCGCGAATCAGGTCGCGTGGAGCGTCGGGCTCCGCCAAATCTCTGACCATGGCGATCGCCGACTTGGCAAAGATGGGATCTGCCAGGTGGTCCTTGACCACCGGATCACAATCCACCAGCACCAGTCGGGCTCCGGCCGCAGCCAGGCGGCGGGCGATTCCCAGACCCAAACCCTGAGCGGCTCCCGTAATGAGAATTGTGCGGTTTCGCAACTCCATATCTAAGAACCCTACGTCGCACTTATGCCGTGCCACTGTCGATCTCTCCCAAAGCTACGAGTAACTCCTTCAGCCGGTCAGCCTGTGCTCGAGAGATACCGGAAAGAGGCCTTCGACTCTGTCCTACCGGGATTCCGCGTAAAAGTGCCGACTCCCGGGTTACGGCCAGCCAATGCGGGTCGTTGTCTGGCGATGAGACCGCTCGAAATACGAGTCTTATGAGGGGCACCAGCGGGAAAAAAAGCTCGCGCGCCGCTTTCAGGTTTTGTTCAACCGCCAGCAACCTGTGCAGCTTCACGGCCCGGCTGGGCACGATCATGGGCAAACAGCTGATCCATCCGTCAGCGCCAACCGCGAGCCCTTCGAAAGCGATCAGATCGTTACCGACAAACACGGTAAAGGATGGCCCACAGAGAAGTTTAGTATCGCGGACCCTGCTGACCTCAGCGGTCGACCACTTCACCGACTGCACCACACCTTCCTCGGCCAGTTGTTGCACCTCTTCCGGCGTAACATCGATCCCGCTCGTGCCCGGGACGTTGTAAAGCATGACGGGAAGGCCGACAACTTCTCGCACTCTGCGTAAATGATCGAAAACGTCACGCTTCGGCGGCCGGAAGCCGTAAGGCGGCATTACCATAAGCCCCTTGCACCCGGCAGATTTTGCGAACACCCCAAACTCAAGCGCCGCCCGGGTGCTGTATTCCACGATTCCGGCCAGGATCGGAACCTTGCCGCCGGCTTCCGCCATTACCGCATCCAGCACGGCTTTGCGCTCGGCCATGGTTAGCGCCAGGGGCTCTCCCGAACTGCCGAGCGGAACTAGACCATCGACACCTTGGGAAAGCAGGAACCTTACGAACGCGCGGGTTCCTGTAAGGCTGACGCTTTCGTCCTTCTCAAACGCGGTGATGGTAGGGGAGTACACGCCCCGCGGCGAAAAAACATCAGCGGCCGTTGCAGACAACTAAGCCTCCTCACACTCAGGCGAGTCAGGGAGGAAGTCGTTGCCGCTGCGTGCAATCCAGCGTCATCTGCACTCTCACCTGAAATCGCCGGATTTTCCCAGCGCTCGATCCTGAGGCCAACTGGGGGTCGGCCCGACTCACATATCATACTAAGACAAACGATTGTCTCAAAGGCACCGCGTGACAATAGTCCTTCTCGCGGGGGCAGTCAAGCGGAATTATTGGATGGGAAATGACCGCCGATGTTCGGGACGAAGTTTAGGCTCGTTTCCCAATTTCTTTGGCAAACGGATTGTGCAGGCAGTGGCTGAGCAGGCCTTTGCGGCCGTTCATCCGTTACGCTGCCGAACACGCAGCCCGGCCAGAACAAATACCAGCGCCGCATTGCCGTTGATGGCTGGCTCATTGCTGGAGTAGGCGCGCTCATCGTCGATATACATTCGCATCGGCGCTTTTTGCCCCAGGGCCTTGGTGATCGGGTCGGCAGGATTGGCGTTTGGACCCCCGGACAGTAAACCCGGCCACGGGGCAACGATATGGTCGGCGGCGCTGGGCCGGTGGTGCGGATGCTGGTAGGGACGCGCACCTGCCTGCGTCAGCCACGAGATGCCAAAACAGTTCCGGCCAAGCAAATAGTGCAGGTTATTCAGCGCGCAATTGATGTGCGCGCTGTCGGATTCAAACTGATTGGCGATCAACAGCAATAAGGCATGATTGGCTGTCACGAAATTGGACGCCCCTACGTAATCTTCAAGCGCCAGCGAGTTCCCGTATCCGCTCACCGAGCTCTGATGAGCGAACTCTCGGGCGGTCTTCAGCGTCGCCTGTTGAATCGCCGCGATCGCGGCCTCCGAGCCTTTCCTGGCGGCCAGCGCGTAGCTCCAATATCCCAGAGAGCTCACTTGCGTCGCCGAGGGGACGTCAATACTGATTCCACTCAACGGCTGCGCCAGCAGGCCGATGAAAGCCCGCTGGTAACCCTCATCTCCTGTGGTGCGCCACAACTCTGCCGTCGCCCAGAGCAACTCGTCGTGGCAGTCGCCGTCTCCGTACTCCGCGGTACGGATGCCGGCAGGATTTTTGAATAACAGATTGGGATGCTTCTGGCACCAGTTCCATGCTGCACGCGCGGCCTGCAAACACTGTTGGGAAAATGCCGGGGCATAGCAGCTGTAGCACCTCGCCGCAATTGCCATTACGGCAGCCAGGCCTGCTGTGGCGCATGTACCTTTATAAGGCGCGGAGTCGGTGCCGATTACATAATTCGGGCCTGCTTCGTCCTGCGGCATGATGAAAGAACAGAAATCGTCGCGGGACTGCTTCTGCCACACACCGCCATCGCTATCCTGGAGGGCGAGCATCCACTGCAGATTCCATTGGATCTCCGCTAAAAAGTCGGGCACCTTCCCGCCGGATTCCGGTATCTGCAAAGTCAAATCCCGCAGTGAAGCCCCGTAGATCTCCCATGCCGACAGCATTGTCGCTACGGTGATGCCGGAGTTGATGATGTACCGGCCATAGTCCCCGGCGTCGTGCCAGCCGCCGTAGATGTGGCACGGTCCAGTTTTTCCCGAGGAGGGGTGGAAGGCTGCCTCCAGATGACACTTGGGATGCGCATATCCTTCGCCAAGATCGACATCGTGGCCGCATCGTTGCCCATAGAAGGACCGCATGGCCAGCAGAAGGGCATGGTCGTACGCATCCTGGCGAATGGGAAACAAATCGCTGCTTACTCCGCTCTCGAGCTCGAGGCGATACTCGCCGGGTGCACGCAGGGCAGAGAAGTCCGCAAGTGTCACGGTGTCGCCGGAAGCATGATCCAGGTTGGGAGGACGCAAGGTCGAATGAAACGCGACAGAATGATCCTTCATCGAGCGGATGAGGAAGGAATGCGCGCGTCCGCCAATAGTGGCTACCTTGGGACCGTCGGGCAGAAATCCCAGCTGGTTCAGACAGATTTTACTGTCCCCAGCCGACGCCGGAGAGTCGATATCAGTTGCGGAGACCTTCGCAACCGCGTTGGCAAAACCAACGGCGCCTAGGCACGAAGCGGCTGTTTTCACAAATTCTCGACGATGCACGCGCGGCATCTCCGAACGGCCAGCGATTCTATTGCGTATCCGAAATTAGCTCACGTGACCTACATAATCGGGCGCGTTTACCTGCACATGGAATCCGTCCGGATCGACAAACTTGAAGGATTCCTGGGAGTTGCTGTCGGCTTTCAAGCTGCGCTCGGCCAGCTTGGCGCGAACTGCATCGGCATTGAAGGCGGCTATTCCGAAATCATAGTGATCGACGGTTGCGGTCTTGCTTTCGCCCTGCTCGATGCCAAAAAACGAATCCCCCACTCCAAGGATATGTACACTTGCCGACTGTTGCTTGATCGGCATTCCAAAGAACTCCTGGTAAAACTGCGAGGTGCGGTGCAGGTCGGGGACCTTCACGGTGACGTGATTAATGCTGACCGCCCGGAAGTTGGTCGGTGCCGCGAGTGCGACGGGCACCGCGGACGCCCCGGCCGCCAGCGCGGCAAGAGAAACTGCAAGTTGACGGCGAGTCATCCTGCCGTGTTCCAAATCACTCAACATCCTTTCGATGGTTGCGATCATAGGGTCCTCTCAATCTTTCGGAGTCTTGACTGCAAAAGCGCAAGGTCGAACACTTTCGCCTTCTGATTCGTGACGAAGAGAAGCCGAACTAAATCGTGAAATTACCAGGTCAGCGTGGCCACGGAGTTTCGCGGCAGTTTCATCTGCAGTTCATACGATCCCAGGCCGCAGCGCACTACTCGCTCCAGACCGCCGTGGTTGGTAAGCACTAACACGTAGCCGCCATCGGGATTCTTGACCGCGACGTGATCTACATCGGCCACTTGTCCGCGGGAAGAGAGCACGCGGGCTCCGCGCTGCATGACCTTTGAGTAATGAGCGAAGGCCCAGTACTGGCCGCAGCGCGTGATCTTCTGCGTCTTGGAATGAATGGTGACAATGCCTCCGGATTGCCCCGGCCCCATGTTCGGTTTGCCGTCTTCGTCCAGCGCAAGATTCCAACCAACAATCGAGCATCCCCAATTCTTGAGCACTCCGCTAAAGGTGGACGACCATTTGCTCCAATCCACTTCAAAGTCAGGACTGCTGATGACGGCGCCGCCCTCCGTCCATTGCGCGTGCTGGTTGGGAAAAGCGTCGTGCACTCGCGTCATCGCGTCCACGCTGCCGCTGTAGGCGTGCCAGGCAACGCTGTCCACGTAGCGGTTTACGCCCGGCTCGCTTAACTGGTCCAGCACACGGCCCCACAAGTTATAGTTGTGGTCGAGAATCCAAAGTTTTGTGTCGAGCGACGCCCGCTCCAGCGCCGGACCCAGGTGATTCGCAACAAACCTCGATTCGTCTTCCTGCGACCACAGGCACGCCGGCATAAGACTGTTCTGGTTGGTATCGACTTCATTCTGCACCGTGGTCGCATTGATCTTGACTCCTTCGGCCGCGTAGCTCTGCACAAAACGTACGAAGTATTCCGCATAGGAATCGAAGTATTTTCTCTCCATGGACCCGCCCAGCATAGAACGATTGGGCTTCATCCATGCCGGGGGGCTCCAGGGAGCCGAGAAAAGAAAAATATCCGGATTCAACTCGCGTGCCATGCGCAAAGACGGCAAAATATAAGCGCGATCATGCTCGATACTGAAATGCTTCAGCTGCGGGTCAGGCTCGAGGCTGTCGTCGTAGCTGTAAATACTGGTCGTGTAGTCGCTCGACCCGATGCACGTTCGGCCCATCGAGAAGCGCAGTCCGTCGGGACCAAACAATTCTTCGAATAGCGCTTTACGATCCTGCGGATTCAACTGGTAGAACAAGTAGCATGAGGCGTCGGTAAAGGCGCCTCCGAAGCCAAGAATCTCTTGATAGCAGGTGGTCGGGTCGATACGGATGACTTCAGTATCCTGAGTCGCGGCTGTGGCCCACTTCGGAGCCTCGACCGGCGCGAATCTCTGCGTGTCGGAGGTGACCCAGGTTTTCAGCAGGCGCGAAGGTGCTGTCGCTTCGCTCCACATGGGGGCGCCTTTTACAAGCGTGGCAGCGGCAACTGTCGAGGCAGAAAGCTGTAGGAATTCGCGACGAGTTCTAGGGGACATAGTCGGGGCCACTATACAACAAAAAATAGAATCTTCGGATGAGAGTTCTTTGACGATCCGATGTTCTTGCGATGGCCAGATTCGCAGTGGCACGGTTTCAACTGTTGAATCCCTGAAAGGGAGGAGTCGTGGCCAGCGCCTGTCTTTCTTCTTTGTCAGGATTGTTCTGCATTCTGCATTGGGTGTCGAAAATCATGGTGGGGCAAGTCTCTGCCGAGAAAGCGGGCCAGTGCGGAAGCCCATGGTGATTGGGGTTACCACTGCGGGCGAACTGAATCCATGCCTCGCTGACATTGGCTGCCAGCTCCCGGGGCGCTGGGCCGCCGCCTGTCAGGTTTTCACTTCGGTCCGTATTGTCGAAGCAAAAAGGCAGTTCGCAGCAATGGATGGAGCGCGGCCGGCCGTCCAGAACCGGCGTCTTCCAGGTAAACCAATAAAGATAGGCGGGCGTTCCTTGCGCCGTCTTGCGCATTGCCTGAATCACCGCGCCCTGCCGCACCTGCGCGGTCATGGCCAGGGAACAAATATCGAATGGCTTCGCGCCCGGGTGGGAAGCGCGGAATACTTGCGCGATGCGCTCGGGATCGTTGCCGTACATGTTCCCCAGCCGCTTCTCCACCTCCGCCTCGGTCATCGCCTCGTATTCGGGATGATTCAGGGAGGTGTTGAATTCGTTGAGCGTGGTGCCGATTAACATAGGAACCCGCGCGGAGATAGCAGGTGCGGCGGGATCAAAGGGATGCCCTGGCAGAAGCTTGCCATCCATCACCGGCCCCCACCCCAGCTGATCGGCCACGTGGCTCCACACCAGCGGGACGGGCGGATGAGTTTTCAGCAGGGCCGCATCGCCCGCCGCAATCATCTTTTGCAAAGGCACGGTTTGCAATTGATCTACCTGGGACGGGCTCAGGTTGAGTTCGTCGAGCATGGCCTGGGTCAATATCGCCGATCTGTCCGGCGTCACCGCCCGCAGAAACGATCCGCTCTGCACGATGGCGCGATGAAACAAGCCTTGCGCCGTCGGCATCGCCATCACATTTCCAACTTTTCCGCCGCCCCCGGATTGGCCGAAGATGGTGACATTTCCCGGATCGCCTCCGAAATTCGCAATGTTATCCCTCACCCACTCCAGCGCGGCAATGATGTCCAGCATTCCCAGGTGGGCGGAACTCGCGTACTGCTCACCGTAGGCCGTCAGATTCAGATATCCCAGAGGGCCGAGCCGGTGATTAAGCGAGACCACCACCACGTCACCTCGTCGGCTCAATCGCTCTCCGTCGTACGAACGATGTTCTTGGCTGGAACCGGATACAAACCCGCCGCCGTGTAACCAGATCATGACCGGCCGTTTCTGGTGCCCGTCGAGCCCGGGCGTCCAAATGTTCACCCGCAGGCAATCCTCTCCCTGCACCCCGTCGTCGTACAGGAACAACCACGATTCCTCGTCGGCGTTCCAACTTCCGCGTGGACCCTGCGGACACACTCTGCCGTATTGCATGGAGCTGCGAACTCCGATCCACGGTTTGGCTTTTTGCGGAGGCTGAAAACGGCCGCTTTCCGCCGTGGTGTCGCCGTAGGGAATGCCTTTGTAGGTGTAGATCCCGTTTCTGATGTAGCCGCGCACCTTGCCGGTGGTGGTGTCCGCAATCGCCACTTCGGCGGAGGCGACAATCGGAGACTTATCGGTCGCCGCGTGTTGCCCGGCCTCTCCCTTATTACGGGTATCCTGGGCTTCGGGGGTAACCATGCCGGACGCGGCCGTTGTTCCCAGCAACGCTGCGGCGCTTTGCAGCAAGCCACGGCGGCTCATCGGTTTCTGGAATGTAAGCTGCTTTCCGTCAGTTCGCAGAGGTTCCCGCTCGTCCTTCATCGCTTATGCTCCATTTGTGGTGAGTCAAGGAAAAGATTCGTGACTACTTACCGCCCAGGTGCGTGTCAAAAAACTTAGCCATGATGCTGTTGGCTTCTCGCGATTCCGGCAGATCGGGGTTGTACCAGAAGCAGTGATTGAGCCCTTCGAAGACGACTAGACTCGCATTCACTCCGGCGCGCAGAAAGGCTCGGTGCAGTATGGTGGTGTCGCTCAACAGCATGTCCCGCGTACTGGTCATAAATAAAGTAGGCGGCATACCGTGCAGATCGGCAAAAAATGGGGAGAGCACGGGATCTTTGGGATCAGTGGAGCCGACGTAAACGGCCAGCCACTGAACTCCCTTCGGCCGCGTGTCCGGGTGTCCGACGAGTCCCTGGACTCCGTATATCTGTTGCGAGTCACCTGTCTGGGTGAAGTCACCTCCGCCGGAAAAAATGCCGAGCGCGCCGGGCACTGGCAGGCCAAGCTGCTTGATCTTGACCGCGACCTCCGGAGTGAGCACTGCTCCCGCGGACGAACCGTAAATGGCGATGTTCTTCGGCTCAATCGTCTTGATCAGTTCTTTATAAACCGCCACCACATCGTCTACCGCGGCAGGGAAGGGGTGTTCGGGAGCCAGGCGATAGAGAACCGACACGACTTTCGTCTGCGTCAGGTTTGCGACGGGAATGGATTCGGTGAGTGAGCCGGAATCGGAAGTAAATCCCCCGCCGTGAAGGTTGATGACCACCCGATTCGCTTTGTCGGCTGGAGTAACCAGCGGCGTGACGATGCTGACGGGAATTTCGGCGATGGTGGAAAACGCAATATTCACCGGGTATAGCGCCTTGGTTGCGTCCGACGTCATCTGCCGGGTCTGCCTCGGCTGCGGCTTTATGGGCGTGGTGTCATGCGAGGGCGGTAGTTTACCTTCCTGGTTGGCAAGCGCCTTCTGCGCTTCCGGGCTGATGGTTTGCGGAACCTCAACCACACGTGTGATGTGCGCCGTGCCCTGCGCATCGATATAGCTCGAGTCTTCCTGCGGAACCGGTTGCGTGGCGGAACTTTGGCCAAGAACGGGATGGGTAAGTGCCAGCAGAATGGACAAACCAAAACCAAGAACACAGAACCGAAATTTCATTTTGCCTCCAATGCAACGCAGAGACTATCAAGACTTGCACCACGGGCTGCTAGCACCAGGGCACGAGATTTCATTTGAGCGTTACCAGGTAAGCCGTGAGATCGTGGATTTGTTTGTCGGTGTACCTATCCAACATCTGACGATGAAACACCAGTTTGTCTTCCACCGCTACCTTGACGCCTTTTGCCACCGCGATCGAATGATACTCACCCTCAGCATCCTCAAGGGAGACATAGAAATCATCGAGATGCTTGAGCGACCCGGTGAACTTCTTCCCGTCGGCCAGCGTCACTGTGACTTGCCGCGGCGGCCGTGCGCCCCCGAATTCATTGCCTCGCGTCTCCGGATAAAGTTCCGCCGCCTGCAGATCAGCCGGAGCCAGTTTCGATCCGATGTGGGCCAGGTCTCCGCTCACTGAGTGGCAGGTAGTGCATTTGCCTTCGCCCTTGAAGTACGCTTCCCCCGCTTGCGCGTTCCCGGTCACTATATTTTGGACTTGATAAGTGCCGCGGTTCGCCGCCAGCTCAACTTGCATGTGGAGAAATTCCGCGATGGCACGAACCTGCTCTTCCGTCAAAGACGAAAAGGCTGGCATCCCTTTGCTTGGTCTGCCGTTTTGAATCACTGGCCCAATCAACTCTCCCTTGTCATCGTCGAGCACCACCGGCGAGCGCAGCAGGTCGGGTCCCTGGCCGCCGCGGCCCTCCGCCCCATGGCAAAAACCACATGTCGGCCCGAAGATCTTCTCACCATCGCTGGCAAGTTCGGGATCCGGCCGCCTGCCCAATCCGAGAAATTCCCGTGTGCGCAGTGCCCGTTGACTCTCCTGAGTCTGCGCCGGGGGTGAACTATTTCCGTTCGAACCAGGCGCCTGTGCCTGTCCCCGCGCTCCCGCGATAGCCAGAAGCATGACGGCACTCAAAATTGCGCGTGATTTCCTTGGTTTGAGCATCGATGGTGACGAATCCGGCGCTGCGGTGAGCCGGACTGCAATCTCAGCCTTTGGCGCAGCCGCCGAGCCGAACACGTAGCCCTGACTCAAGACCGCGATTCCAGCGGCGCTCGCTTTCAGAAAATCCCGGCGTGACGGTGACAAGGCATCCTCCTTACCTCGGTGTCTACGAAGGGTTGCTGCAATCGGTGAATGTGTTGAGTCTTCCACGTTCATGAGAGACGGTTGAGCGTCCTGCGGGGTACCTTGCCTTTTTTACCCGTTTGCGCCGGATTCTTCTGCCGGATCGCCTGCGTCGACTCCCGCACCATGAGTTGCGGTTCCACGATGATTTGTTCCAGAGATTTCTTTGTTCCGTGCAGCCGGTTCAGGACGCATTGCGCCGCCAGCCTTCCCATCTCGGCCAGGGGCTGGCGGATCGTCGTCAGCCTTGGATTATTGAACGCCGCTGCGTCGATATCGTCGAATCCAATGACCGAGACATCGGCCGGCACCCGAAGCCCAAAATCCTGCAGCGCACGGATTGCGCCGATTGCCGACAAGTCATTAAAGGCAACCACCGCCGAGAATCGTGCTCGGTTCGAAAGCAGCTGTTGGATGACCGGATAACCCAACTCCGGGGAACTCAGATCGCGGTCGAGTTGCACGATAAGTTCTGCTCGAATAGGAATACCTCTCTCCTGCGCAACATCCACGATGTAACGCCAGCGTTCGGCGGCGTCGGCACTGAACGACTGGCCGCGCACGAACACAATGCGTCGATGTCCCAGGGATTGCAGATGGGTCAGCACCAATTCTGCTGCCAAGCGGTGATCGAGGATTACGTTGGTGACGCCCGGGATCGGTCGGTGTCCGGCAACCGCAACCACCGGCACAGAAAACGGATGTTCCAGCGGAGTATCGATAGCAATCAGTGCTTCTGCTCCTCGGCCGAGGAGCATCCGGCTGTATTCTTCCACCAGGAGCGTCCTGCGCCGGTGATGCGCGGTGAAATAAAAATACCCTGCCTCCATGAGGTGATCGCCGATGCTGTTCACCACCTGGTTGTGATACGCCTCGCTCAGGTCAGGAACCAGGATCCCCACCGTCTGCGTGCGGCGATTACGCAGGGAGCGCGCCAAAAGACTCGGATGGTAGTTCAGTTCTCGGGCTGCTGCTTTGATTCGGTCACGTGTAACCTGCGGAATGGAGCGGCCGGGAACATCATTCAGAACCACGGAAACCGTCGCCGGATTCAAACCCAAATGGTCAGCTAATTTTTTCAGGCTCGTGGATCCGGTCGTGATCCGCCGCTTTTCGCTCATGCACTGATCCCTTTTCCCGCCCCGGAAACTCTTCCGAACCCTCCTGTTCTTCCCCGCCTGCCCAGCTGAACTTCGCCAGCAGGGAACGGCGACCGAGAAGGATTCCCGAAGAATGAAGATGCCACTTCATGAAATTGACAAAAACCCTACATCGCCTTCGGCGTGAAATCTAGGTAGGCGAAGTTCATATGACCCTTCGTCA
>Ga0209380_10000542_pt1 | contig 26576 bp, 17 predicted proteins | sample HubBroMetageWFT6_FD_188347 | JGI IMG/M metagenome (GOLD analysis project Ga0209380, IMG submission 188347) | Warmed and freeze-thawed soil microbial communities from the Hubbard Brook experimental Forest, New Hampshire - Hubbard Brook CCASE Soil... | ecosystem: Environmental > Terrestrial >... | reverse complement strand
CGCAGTTGGCAATATCGGGAGTTGTGGTCCCATTCACCACAGTCGACAAACCACAAATCGATAGATCCGTGCCCGATACAAGTCCCGATCCACTCGGTCCGTCTCCAAGCTCATATACCGGAGCGTAGTTGATTCCGCCGCCATTATCGGTGCGTTGATGCTGGTTCCAGTTGTGCTGGTACGTAGCGCCAAACTGCAGCAGGTGGTTGCCCTTCAGGTCTGAAACATCGTCGCGAATCATCTGATCGTGCCCATCCCAATAACGGGTACGGGTCTGCTGCGTGTTCACATTGTAAGGGCCGAGATCCTGAGCGGCCCCGGCGCCCTGGCCGCTCATGATTTCGAGCGCCCCGCCGAGTCCGGCCACCTGAGGCGTGTCCCCTTGCCGGGTCCACTGCCAGAAATTACGCAGGAAACTGTAATGGAGATCGTTGGTGGTATTAGTTGTGATGTTGGTGGTCAGGCCCATTGCCCACATCTGCGGTTCCGCCGGATCCTTGCCCAAGGAAGCGGGCACGCCCTTTGTGTCGCCGGGGAAGAATCCGCCGATGTCAACCTGGTCAGACGTGGAGGAGGTCAGCTTGAAGAAATGATAGGTTGCGTTGAAATGCCACTTGGGTGAAAAATCGTGGTCGAGGCGCGTAGCTACGAATTTGCTGGTTTCCGGTACGTTGATATTGCCCGCGAATCCCAGAATGTTAGTTCCGTCGCAGAAAGCGTTGACGCAGGCAGCATTTGACTGTGGCTCGTAGGTGTTCCATATTGTCTGCACCAGGGGGTTGATTCCAATCCCCAGCGGGTCGCAGACGCCGCCCGGACAAGTGTTGGGCTGGTAGGTGACGCCGTTATAGGTCGTGGCGGTCGGATTCAGGTTGTAGACCGTACCAGTCACGGGATCCGTGACCAGCCCCTGCTGCAACATTGGCGATGGAACGTTGCGTTGGAGTGTGATGGATTGGGGGAAGTTGAAGCCCTCGTAATTGAAGAAGAAATAAGTCTTACCGCCAAGAATTTCCTTCGGGACAATTGGACCGCCAATCGCTCCGCCAAAACGGCTGTAATGGAAGCTGGGCAGTGCAATGCCGTCGTAGTTATTCTGATAGCTTTGAGATGACCAGTTGTTGTCCTTGTAATATTCGTATCCGGTGCCGTGCCAGGCGTTGGTTCCACGCTTGGTAACGATCTTCACTTCGGCGCCCGCCGAACTATTGAAGTCAGCGGTCTGGCCGGCCGTGTTTGTCTTGAACTCCTCGACGCTGTCCTGCGGAGTGGGGATCACGCCCGTCGGACCGCCAACACCAGCTCCCAGGTTATTTTGAGTGGCAACGCCTCCGGTCGGATCGCCAGCATAGCTGTTGGTGTAGACGTTCATGCTGCCATCCATGTCATTGGTGTTGTTGCCGCCGTCGAGCGAGAAGTAACTCTGGTCAAGAACGGCGCCGCCGACGCTGCCGTCCGGTCCTACGCCCGGCTGCAATTCGACGAATGTGCTGACGTCGCGGCCGAGGCTGGGCAGGTTGTCGATGGTAACGTTGTTAATCGTGTTGCCTACCGTGGCATTCATCGTCTGCAACTCATTGCCGACGGCCGATACCTCTACCACCACATTCGCACCGCCCACCTGCAGCGACAGATTGACCGTGAGATTCACTCCGACCTGTACGATCTGGTTGTCGGTCTTAGAGGTGGCAAACCCCGTCTTACTGACGGTGAGAGTGTAAGTGCCCGGAGTAACGTCCGCAAAGAAGTACCGTCCGGTCGAGTTGGAGTTCGCAGTTCGCGGGATATTGGTCGAGATGTCGGTCAGCGTAATCGCGGCCCCAGCCACGACCGCATTCGACGGATCAGTCACCATGCCGGAAACGGTGCCTGAAGAGGCTGATTGTGCCCACAAGGGCAGAGCACCACCCAAATAAACCACCAACAAGAGAACCAAAGCCAACTTCAAGCTGCGGATGTACATTGTCTCCTCCGACCGAAAGTTTGAGAGTTGCGACCAGCCACGAAACCGGGGCGAGACGCCAACACTTGCACAATGTGAGTGTTAGCAATTAGCAAACCAGAGTGTTGTCTTCGAGTTTTCAGTCGGTTGCAGCAGTGATCGGATCTGCAGTTATGAAATGCGGGATGGCAACTGCGCAGCGGTCGTGGCGCCCGCTCCGCGCGTGAGGTCGCGTGTCTTTCTGACTGTGACTATGGCCCGTCGGACTGTATCAAACAGGAGAGGAATTTCCGAAAATCCCGATCTCCGTAGATTCCTCCCCAACTTGACTCTGGCGATGAAAGATACCTACTGCTTGTATGTTAGCTATTAGAAAACGATCGCGATTCAGATGGGCGACCTCGCTTAACTTGTCTCAAGAGATGCCAGGTCTTAGTGAGGGATTCCGCAAGGACGGCAAAAATGTTTAAAGACTGGCACGGCGCGATCGCGAAGACATTGCGTGAAGGACAGACAAGCGGAGTAGTGCGGAATGATATCGACGCGAATGAAACGGCTATTTTAGTCCCTTCACCAAATAAAGCTGGGAAAGTTGGCGACAATAGCCGTAAACGTAGGCTCGACTGTCAGAGCCGAAGTAAATCTCGAAGATGCCACGAAGTCCAGCGACATCCGGGGGAGTCATTTCTCTGAAAAACTCCCTCTGTCCGGTTAGAACGTTCAAGCGGTAGACCTTAATCGGGGATTGTTTCCATTTGTACACGTACAACAAGCGCGGATCTGAGGACCATGCGAAAGTTTCTCCCGCCTGCAAGCCTGGTATCGGGCGTGGCTGCCCACCTTCTAGGGGATACAACCAGCCTCCACCACCGGCGAGATTGCTGCCAGCGATCAATCTGCCGTCTGGAGAGATCTTGCAGAAATTAACTCCTTCCGGAGTTACAGAACGCGGCTTGCCACCATCTACATCCTGAACGAAACATTGAACGGCATGCCCACGCCGATTCGCGGAGAAAACGATTTCCTTGCCATCGGGCATCCAGTAGGCTCCGTTCCAGTACTGCTGAATGTCCCCCGGTTCGATTTGCCTGGCCGTGCCCGCTCCGGTCGGCAACAGCAGAAGATGGGCATTGGAAACAATCGTGGTCGCCCATTTGCCATCGGGAGATAAATGGCCCGCCACTCCTGGGCCAAGTGGAATCGGGGGCGATCCTCGCATGTCCCCCCGCATGTCCCGCACAGCGACGGTATAGGTTGGTCCAGCCTCAACTCCCTGCTCGTCGAAGAGTACGGTGTTGCCGTCGCCTGAGATGTCAGTGGGGAGAGACCAGTCCCGCCATGAGACCTCCCTCTCCGTGGTTGCTCCCGGCGCCAGGGCTATCATTCCGACGCGTTGTTCATCGCGGGTTAGAAGGACTCGGCCGTCAGAGGCGATGTCCTGCAGAGTGACTCCTCCGGGTGAACGGAAGACCAAACGTTGTTTGCCCGATAAATCCACGGCATAAATGCGACGTTCGATTCCGGCTTGGCCAGCCGAGAACCAGATCTCAGTTCCATCGGCCGACCAAGCCAGCCCCAGGACACTTTTCCAGTCTGCAGAGACAACCCTCTTGTGTCCTTCAAGATCGACAATCGAGACGTCGCCCTTGTTGTCAGGAAAGATCGGGTGGTCGAGGAATGCGACCTGATCCCCTTTGGGCGAAATCCGGGGATGGCTGATCCAGCCCGCAGTTTCATACAGAACATGGCCGAGGGGGAATTCAAGTCGCTGTTTGCCGTTTACATTGCGGACGGACGCTAACGTCGCCCCATCTGCAGACCAATCAGCCCAGTCGATACTTTCAGCGAGCTGACGAGGAGATCCGCCCGTCAGCGGGACTTGGCCAAGAGTTCCCCGGTCTCCGAACAAGAAACGATTATCGACCGGTTGCAGCACCGCCATTTCACCGGAAGAAGAGACCGCAAGCAGCTGAGTCGCGGGGAATCCGAGGCTTCGCTCGCCGGGGACTTTCGGGTCGGTGGAGAATATGTCGGTTGGTTCGCCGTCCCATGAGGCGGCGTAAATAATGCTGTGACCGTCAGGCGCAAACCTTGCAGAGTATACCGTGCCGCGACTAACGGTCAGCCGCTGAAAGTCTGGTGGCTGCCATCTGGCGGTACGATGATCGAGGTAAATGCCCGAGCCGATGAGGCAAGCTGAAACCACGATTGCGAGAAGTGCCAGGAGCGTGCGGTTGAATACCGGTACCGCTTTATTGGGCCGATCGCCGTTGATCCCGGGTAGCTGCGGATGCGTGTCCACAGGGGCTTCGTCCAGACTAGCCACAAAGCGGTAACCACGACGTGGCACCGTCTCAATGAAGGATGGATTTTCGGCTGAATCGCCCAGAGCCGCGCGGAGCTTGCCGACCGCGACGTTCACCGCATGGTCGAAGTCTCCAAAACTCTCCTCCGGCCAGATACGGGTCTGCAGTTCCTCGCGAGTGACCAGCTCTCCCCGGTGTTCCAACAAGACCTGCAGTACTCTGAATGGCTGATCCTGGAGTTTGATGCGGCTCCCAGACTTACGGATCTCTCCGGCATGGAGATCGGCCTCAAATTCCCCAAAACGAATTGTTCGGTTCCCGTTATGCACGACAGATTCGTCCTTTTAGCGAAGTCTAGCATCTTTGGCCACTCTTGCTGTGAACGCCGCAGCGGCCAAATGGTTTGCCGAGTTTTCGGGAGAGCACGGTCTCCACATGTCTCCGATATGTCTCCGGTGGCAATATTAACTGTAGATGCAAAAGCTAGCTCTCGTGTATTGAGATTTGGTCTTGATCGAATATACCTTCCGAGGTTGGGCGGAGCGCACCCGATGATGAATACGCTTTAAGGCATCCATACGGGTATGGTCTTTAATTTCCCAGGAGGAATCAATGAACCGAAGGGGCCACAAAATGGTCGCCATGATCGCATGGGGAACTTTTGCGCTGGTTATCGGGCTCGGCGGGTTGCGGCAAGCGCAGGCGCAGGACGCCAAAGAACCCTATCCAAGCATGGCTCCGCTGGATCAATACTTGATGGATCGGGACGCCGAGATTGCAATGGCGCGGAGCGCGGCCCCGGACTCCATCTCACGCGATGCCGAAGTCCTCGTGCTGGGACGGCAAGGCTACGAAACCGCAGTCAAAGGCAAGAATGGTTTCGTGTGTCTTGTGGATCGAAATTGGATGGGCCAATTCGAGGGCAGGGGTAGTAAACAGTTTTGGAATCCTAAAGGTCGGGGGCCGGTCTGCTTCAATCCGCCGGCTGCCCACTCCATCCTGCCAATTTCGATCAAAAGAACCGAGTTGGTACTGGCCGGTCAGTCCAAAGCTCAGATCTTCGAAAGCATGAAGGCGTGGGTAAAGCAAGGGATGCCGCCCCTGGAGCCTGGAGCCATGTCCTTCATGATGTCGAAAGAGCAGCACCTCAACGATGGCAGTCAGCCCAATTGGATGTCTCACCTGATGTTTTACACCCCAGTCATGGACGGTTCCGTTTGGGGTGTAGATCTGCCCCTTTCTCCCACGATGCTGCATCCGCACTTCAGGGGGGATCCGGAACCGATCGACGAATTCATGGTTTCCGCAGGCTGGTGGTCGGATGGAACGCCAGACCCAATTAAGCCGGAGTAGCAATGCGTACGAGTGCATCTTCTCGATGGTCACGCAGCGACGGAGCGAGATGAACTGGAAAGAAGCCAACCAACGGCTGTGCAGGTCACGATGAACCTTGGGGAGACGAGCAGTAACGAAACCGGGAATGGAAGCCTTTTGGAGAACTGCGATCTGCAAGTAATGGCGGCGTGTGAGGAATTGCCTCTGCCCACACCGCCTACCCAAACGCTTGCGATGGGGAAGTCCGTGCGGATCGCGATCAAAACCGAAGGGAGAATCCTCCTCATCGATGCGGGGGACGTGATCGCGGTGCAAGCCAGAGGAAAGTATGTCTCGTTATTGCATATTTCACGTTCGCACCTGCTACGAGAGTCTATCTCGACAATGGAAGAAAAGCTCAATCTGCACGGGTTCGTGCGAATTCATCGATCTGTGTTGGTGAACGCCGCATTGGTTGAAGAGATTCATCCGTTGCCCTCGGGCGATTATCTGCTTCGCGTGCGGGGAGGACGGAAGCTGACAGCTACTCGTACTTACAAGAAGAATCTGCAACTCCTGGCGCAGTTGTGGATCGGCACGGAGGGCTTTGTTGCCGAGTAGGAGGAGCTGCCGTATAAAACCTAAGGTTAGTAGAAGCCGTGAGTTTGCGAAGGGGATAAACATGACGTTCACGTTTGCCCGCCGTATGACAATCGCCGCGATCATGTTTCTGGTTTGTCTGGCTGCGGCGTGTACCGGCCGCACCGTCCAAAACGCGACGAAATCCACCGTGGAAGGCTTAGTCCGCGACATTTCGTGTGCGATCCAGAACCCGCGTGCAACGGCGATGAATCTCAACATGCAATGTACGCTCGAGTGCGCACGAAATGGTGCTGCTCTAATCATTTTGACCAAGGACGGCGCGTTGTACGTGCCTATGTCCAATGCAACGCCCGATAAGGATGAGCGGTCACAGCTGATGCCGTTTGTCGGCAAGTACGTGAAGGCGACGGGGACGGTGTATGAGAAGTCGGGGACGCGCGCGATCGCGATCGACGAGATCGTTGAAATGAAAGACGTGCATCTGGTCACGGACGCGCAGTAAGCGCCGCTTGCTTCGCACGGTAACAATGCGTCTGTCGGTTGGCTAAGGTTGGCGTGTTTTAGCGTTGGAGGCACAATTCCAGGGAGACTTTGATTGGGCTCCAGTCGCATGTCCCGAACACGAGCCTGCGCGGATGCTCGTTTCCTTTAGCCTTGTAAGTCCGCCCCACACGCATTCGATCGATTCGAGTCAAGACTTTGGACAAATTCATCTGCTGCAAGAGCGCCACAATGAATTTAGACGCCAAAACGGCAATGGGCCCTGAAATAGAGGAATCTGTGGGAAACAACAACGCGCACGTTCAGGAAGTTGTGAAAGCTGCAGAAGAAGATCTGCGACACCTCCTGCGGCAGCGCGCTGACATTGCGAAGCGGATTGGCACCATAAAGCAAACGATTGTGGGACTGGCCAACATATTTGGCGCTGATTGGCTGAGCAAAGAACTGCGGGAATTGGTCGGCCGGAAAGACAGAGCACGGCAACAGGGATTAACCAAGTCCTGCCGCACGGTGTTGATGGAGGCTAACCGCCCGCTAGGTGCCCACGAAGTCTGCAAACAGGTTCAGGGTCGCATCCCGCTCGTGTTACTCCACCACAAGGACCCCGCTGCCTCCGTTACCACGGTGCTGAACCGACTCGTGGCGTATGGAGAAGCCCTCAAAGTGCATGATGAAAATGGACGGCGAGCTTGGCAATGGTACGACCAGGCGCGCACTGACGTGAGCGCTAATTGTTAACGGCAAGGCTACCAAATCAGATGCACGCGCGGTTGCCGTGAAACTCGGCGCTTCGCTATGCTCTTCCTCGGGCCGACCTTTAGTCCATTGCATCATTAGTCATGCGCAGAATGGGCGGGCGCGACCGGCAGAGTTTCAACGCGAGGTTGCGGGATCATCTCCATCGCCCACATCGCGGCCGGACGCATGTACATCGACGCCCGAAAATTTCCGTTGACGTCCCACGCTTCTGGGGTGCGGAACCAATATCCTTTACTCTCGTAGATCACATGGTACAAACCCCAGGCTGTGCGGTAAGCCTCGTCCCGCATGCCTTCGCTGAGCAGGAGCGCGGCGAATCCAAAGCTGGTTCCTACCCACACTTCCGGCGCTTGTTCGTTATCGCGAAGAATTGAGCCATCCGCGGCCATGCCGTTGGCTGCCCCCATTTCGCCGCCACCAAATTTCATGACGTTGAAGTCAAATATTTTCCGGGACGCGGCCAACTGCATTTCGTGAGGCACCAGGTCCCCCAGGCCCGTCAAATTGGCATACCACTGCCCGGCCAACTGATCGGCCTGGACACTGTCGCGATATTCGCTGTCCGTGTCATAGCGAAAATATTCGCCATTCCAAAGCTTGCCAACGTATGTCTTTTGAGCCTTGAGAAATAGTTCGTGGTACTCCGCGAGCGCGTCGTTCTCGCCCAGCGTTCGTGCCATCTCCTCGGTGGCGCGCAATGCCGACAGCCACAAGCCGCCGCAGTACGCGCTCACCCCGCGTACCACCCACGAATCGTAAGTCTGATCGGGATACCCGCCATTTTCAGGAATGCCGCCGCCATGATCAAATTGCCGCAGATAAACCATGGCCTCCCGCACTGCCGGCCACATCTGGCGGAGGAAGGCTGTGTCTTTGCTGCCTGTCAGGACGTAGTCGCGATAGACCATCAAAACAAATTTTGAATTCAAATCTTTCCAGTCGTTTGTATCCTGCCAGCCCGGCTCATTTACGGCGATGAAAGGATCTCCCTCGGGGACGCCGAGATCATGCGGGACCGCGCCTTTCTTTTTCCGCATGTGCAAGATGGGTTCGCCTGTCAGTTGCGACTTCCAGACCCACTGCCCCTTTTCCGGCCATTCCTTCGGGACGGTGTCGGCGAACTCGCGCAACACCTGCTTGTCGATTTCTGGCCAGAACTTCAGCAGCGGCATCGAAGCGTAGAACCGCACATCCAAAGTTCCGTAATACGCATAATCGAAGCATTCCAGTAATGCAAAAGAAGGAGGAGCTTTGCTGTCGCTGCCGACCGGACGGCCCCAGAACGATCCTCCGTCCGTCAGCGTGTAAAGTTCATTGAAGAGCATGCCTCGATACCACAGAGGCTTGCTTTCATCATTCACATAGGGAGCTTGCCATGCGTCGATGGCGTCGCTCCATGCGGAAGCATTTCGCAATCCGTCGCGTGCGATGGCCCAGGCGTTGCTCCCGCTAGTTCCATAGAAATCTGTATAGCGGCGATTCCACTGGCGACCTTCGCCAAATTCCACGACCGGGAAGTCCCATGCAATGACCATGGGAATAACCTTCTTCTCTCCCGGTTGAAGAGTGAAGCGCACGGCCACAGCCCCCGCCAACTTCTCGCTATCGCTCACCCAGGAGAGATCGCTGTTTGACAGCCGGCCATCCTTGGCAAAGTGCGTCCAAATGACTTTTCCATCTCCTTCTGAGGGAAATGTGGCTTGATAACTCACTTCAACCCCTGGCGACTCCACGGCGGCGATTGCAAATTGTCCATCAGCCTCGCGCGGAGCGGCGCTCGCGCGGTTGCGGTCGAACACCACACCTTTCATCGTTCCAGCGCCGACGTTCTCGCTTACGAATTGATTGTGATTCCCCTGGCTGGGCGCACCTTGAAAGTCCCGGGTAAACGTTCGAAACCAGCCGACCATGTTCGTCCATGAGAGCAGAACGGAAACAGTGACTGCGTGCTTAGTGGGATTTTCCGCGTGCCAGCGATAAACCGCAACCGGATAGCTTGACTCTCGATAGTTGTTTGGCAAAACTGGAGAAAACTGTTCGAGGACGACGTGGGCAGGAAAGTTATCCCATTTGTAGTCGTACCATGATTTCGGATACAGCGCCGCATACTCCCCCGCGCCTACGGGATAATCCCATTGCCAGCTTGCAAGTGTCCCGTCGGTTGGGTGATCCGTCATCAGAACTCTCGCTGTGCCTTGCGGCTCACCCTCAGTCTGTTGAAACATGGCGAACTGATTGGCGTAAACGGGCGCGTATTTGTGAACTCCCGCCTTTATATGCCAGCGGGCGAAGTCTCCCCGGTAGGTGCGCGAGAACGTTCCAGAACCAAAACCGCCCACTGGTGCGCCTTGCCAAAACCCGTCGTCGATAAGGCCGGGGACCCGAGTGACCCCAGGCTTCGCGAGAGGAAGGCCAAGGGGACGCCGCCATGCGGCTTTCGGTATCGCGTCTCCAGCCCAGGCCGCGGTCGTTGCCAGCAGCACGAGAGTCAGCTTCGCCAAGCTCAGTGCAAGGTTCAAGCGAGTGTTCTTTTTCATAGAATTCCGTTTTTAGTCCATTGCAGCTTGAGCGCCGCAGGATACAACAGGCCGTGCAACCAATGGCCTCTTATGGCAGAGACAGAGACCAGTACTTGTTAAATCCTTCGTAGTCCGACGGCAGGCTCGCCAGGATGACTCTTCTCAACTCCAACACATCGACTGATCCTTGTTTCTGATATAACACCTTGCCATCCGGAGCAATCAGAACGGTATAGGGCACCGCCGACTCCCACTTAGGGTCGAAGGCAGCCTGCAGACCGGCGGTATCGTCTGAAGCAAACAGCAGATTGCGGCTTGTAGCGTGCATTTTCTCTAGCACATGTAATACGGTGTTCTTTTCGTCGGGCATATTGGCCGCGACTGTAACCAACTCGACATCGCGCACGCCATACATTCGGAAAGTATCTTCGAAGTCTGGGAATTCGTGAATGCAGGAGCCGCACCATGTGGCCCAAAAACTGACGAGCAAAGTTTTGTGCGTTGGATTCGTTCTCAACGTCCTTAGATCCGCAGCCGATGCCATTTCCAGTGGGACAGGTTGCGATTCGATTTTCCGGAGCGTCTCCAGACGCGCCGCCTGCTTTTCTCTCCACTTGGTCGAACAGCCGAAAACGCCGGTATGCGTCACTGCCACTTCTCGATGCGCCAAGAGCGCGTCGATGGCATCGCGCGCCTCGTGAGTCTTCACCAGTTCGGCGCGGTAGCTATTGTCCATACGGCCTTCATAACGGAGCCTGCGATCGTGATCGAAAACAAATACGTGCGGTGTGGCCTGCGGGCCGTAGGCGTCCGTGACTGACTGTGTTTCCCCATCGTAAAGGTATGGGTACGTCAGATGCTTGTACTGGGCCCGGATTTTCATTTCTTCGAGGCTGTCGCTGGTGTCGGAGGAATCCAGTTCGTCGATGGTGATCGCCTTTGGATCATTCGGTTGAATCGCAACCACAGCAACGCCGCGATCCTTGTAGTCCGCCGCAAGTTGCGCGATACGCTGCTCATACATTTGCGCGATAGGACAATGGTTGCAGGTGAACACCACTACAAGAACTTGACTTGAGGAGTAGTCGGCGAGTTTATGAGTCGCTCCGTCGACGCCTGGGAGCTCAAAGTTTGGCGCTGGTGAACCCAGTGCGAGGATTGGGTGTGCTTCCTGCGCCCACGTGGTCAGCGCCAGCGTAATAAACACGAAGAGTTTCCACATTGTTATCTCTCCTGCCAAATCTTCAGTGAGACGGAAGCGGCCGTGAACCGATGTCTGCGTTGACCAGTCCCGTAGCCCATTTGATCGCCTCCGTGTACATCTCTTGCAGTTTAGGATCGTCCCAGTTTTCCTTCAGGTGACCAAGAGTTGAATAGTAGACGCGCCCTTTGCCGTACATTTTGGCCCAAGTTACCGCGAAGTCGCGATCGGTCCTGTGAACTTTGGGATTTGATAAGTCAAGTTTGCTGGCATCGAGACGCATCAGCACCCGCACTTTGTCGCGCGAGTAGTTTCGGATTTGGTAAATCTCATCCCTAAGAACGAAGGACAGCGGCCACTGCTCCATGCCGGGAAACGCAGGGTCCTCCACGATGATGGGGGCGTCGAACGTGCCCCACGGATGCTCATCGAAGTAGCCACCGATCATCTCGCCATATTCCGGCCAGTCCGTGAAGGTAATAGTAGCGCTATGGATTCCTATGAAACCTCTTCCATCATCATGGACGAATGACAGAAGGTCTGCCTTTTGTTGCGCGTCCATCTCAAGTTGGCCGCCCGTGAAGAAAAGAACGGCGTCGAAATCGTTAAGATTTTTGGCGTTGTACTCAAGCTTCTTCTTGGTAAGCGCTTCCGTATCGGTGCGGATCGTAGTATCCCAGAGTCCGGTCTTCTCGCCCAGGCGCTCAATCGTGGCCATGGCGTGGGAAACGGAATCGTGGCGATATCCCTTTTCCTCACCGAGGACCAGCAATTGTTTCCTCCGGGGCTGCACCTGAGCCTGTGCGTGGCTGACGCCGAGACTGCACAGTGCGAGAACGAAAAGCGCAGCACCCGAATGCATGATCTTCATAGGAAATGATCCTCTACGGCACTGATACCGCAGCAGTAGATCCTGTCAGCGTTCGCCCATCGATCACCGTCAGGCCAGGCCCAGCTAGGTTTGCCACGAAGGCCGTATTGGTTGCACTATCCACGGCAATTGCGTAGGGCCCGTTACCGGCCTTTATCGTCGTCGCGACTGAGTTACTCTCACCATCAATGACAGAGACAGTATTGTCGTGGGTGTTCGCGACGTACACCCTGTGATTGCTTGAGTCAACCGCAATCGCCTGAGGACGCTCTCCCACTCTTACGGTAGTGACAATTGAGTTGTCAGCTCCATCAATCACGGTCACGCTATTATTTCCGTAGTTCGCGGCATAGACTCGGCCGGTAGAGGAATCCACGGCCAGCGCGCAGGGGATAGCTCCCGTATCCACCAGCGTCGTGGCATTGGTTTTCCCATCAAGAACCGTGACATTCGAGCTGCCCGTATTGGTCAGATAGACTTTGCCGGTTGTTGAATTCACCGAGATTCCCCAGAGATGGTTGCCCGCGGCCACTGTTGCTGAGCTATCGTTCGCGCCATCGATGACGGTGACGCTGTTACTCTGATAGCTTGTTAGGTAAAGGCGGTTCGCAGCCGGATTCACAGCGATCGCATCCGCCTGCACGCCAACCTTTAGAGTGCTCGCCACATTAGTTCTTCCGTCGATGACTGTCATACTGTTGCTGAATGTTTTTGAGATATACACCTTGTTCGTGACCGGGTTCACAGCGATCACGTACGGAAGGGCTCCTACACTCACGGTTGCAACGACCCGGTCGATTGCTCCATCGATCACGCTTACATTGCCGCTGCCGGAGTTTGCCACATAAACCCGGTTAGTGATCGGATTCACTGCAATCGCTTCGGGCTCGACTCCCACCTTTATCTCCGCAGGGGAGTGGCCAGCGTCACCCATCACGGTCACAGTGCCCGCGGCGGTATTCACTGCATATACTCTGTGGGTTCCAGGATTTAACGCGATGCCCCGAGGACTGATTTCCGTGCCGCTCGCGGGCGGAGCGGCGGTGTTGACGGCTCCCATGCCGAGCCAGTTTGCCGCATTTTCTATGAGCTTATTCTGAATCGGACTCGTGAAGATCTTGTCTCCATGTCCCATATTCATATAAATCATTTTGTATCTTGTATTCGTCCACACGACGGGGACGTCGCCACCGGTAAGAACGTCCTTCAATCCGAGGGGATAATTTGAAGGATCGAATGTAACCAGGACTCGTACATCTTTATTGAGGCGGGGACTTGGTTTCCAAACATACCACTCGTTAGAAGGTGATTCGTAAGCGTCGGGGATTCCCCTCGCGACCGGATGAGTTCGGTCATCGATGACGAGCTTCGCTGGTAATGGCGGCCAGCTGTTGATATGGAATACTCCGCCCCCCAAAAAATCGACGAACCAGGGCCAGTTTGTATCTTTATCGTTATATCCGGAGACATGGAAGCCCAACCATGCGCCTCCATTTTCCATGTAGCGCTGAAAGCTGCGCCTTTGTTCTCCATTCGTGGGCGAGTCGTTAAGCCAAACAACCACTTGGTACGCTCTTAAATACGCATCATTCATGCGCTCCCAATCAGTGGTTGACTCAAATGTAAAGTTGTCGCTTGCTGCACGTGCGGCAAAGAATTTCAGCGCGGCCTCCGCAAACTGCACGTGGTCGGGTTCAACGCTCGTGGAATAAAATGCGAGCACCTTGAACCGGGGCGATTGAGCGCCACTAGACATAGCACTGCACAGAACTACCAATAGCAAGAGCAGAAGAACTGAGTAACTCTTCATTGCTGGGCTGCCCAGAAGATGGAATTTCTGAAAATTGTTGTAAACGCGGGATTCTGGAACAGCTCGGGATGGTGTCCCATGAAAATATAAACATTCCGAGCCCGGTAGTGCTCGTTTGTCCAGATCACCGGATGATCTCCCATCTTTGTGCGGGTGTCCGGCGAATACGTGGCTTCATCGACTCTCGCCAGGACATGGATGTTCGGACGTGGGGATTTGTCGTACGTGTACCACTCCTCCTGATCCACGACAAAAGACGCCGCCACATTCTTCATCACGGGATGCGAAGGATCTTCCACGATGACAGTTGCATTGGCGAACTTCGGAATGTAGTCGGTGAATCTGATGCCGCCCATGAACTCGGAAAACCAGGGCCATATCCCGTATCCGTCAAATTCTCCAAGCAAGGTAGCGTGATGGAATCCAATCCATCCGCCCCGGCCCTCTGTAATGTACTTCGTGAATGCGGCTACTGCTGCCGGTGTCCAGCCGTAGGGAGGATAGTTCAGCTGGACGAATACCCGGTACTGAGCCAGGAATGCATCGTCAATCTTGTCCGTATTCTCGATGTAGTCAATCGAGAAATTATTCTCACCGGCGAGCTTTTGTAACCATACTTTGGCGGCATCGACAAATGGCCGATGAATCCCACCAGCCTCCGCCAGCGCAATGATCTTAAATTTAGGCTTGGAACTTTGGGCCATGCTCACGCTGGTGAAAGTGAGCGCGAGGACTGCTACGCCCCATAAGCAAGGTCGAAAGCGGAAACCTGAAACCAGTCTCGCAAGCGACATTAGCCCTCCATTTCCGGTTAATGAGTCGTCCGTGCAAATATGCTGGGCGAGCTCAGGCCGCTGGAACGATTGTCGCACATTGTATGTCAAAGATAGTAATTAAGCATTACAATGTATGGATGTTTTGTTTTAGCCACCCCAGGTTCCCATGGATTAGGGGCCAAGGTTGCCAAAGTCTTGGTTTCCGCCGGAAAATACAGAATTGCCTTAACATGATCGACATCAGATCCAGGTCATGGATTAAAGGGGCGCAGGTGATCTCACGGTGACGAAAGAACCCGAGATAATAGGAAGGCCCCCCTTACTCCGCCAAACCAACGCTCAAATCCTTTTGCGGCTTCTCCGCGAGGCGGGTCCGTGCTCCAAGGCCGATCTCGTTCGCGCTTCCGGATTGAGTGCTCCGTCAGTGACAAATGTTGTAGCCCACCTTGCGCGCGCGGGCTTGGTCGAGCCGATTGGCGAGGGAGATTCGACCGGCGGCAGGCCGCCTGACATATTGCGTTTCAGGGCTGAGCGAGGTTGTGTAGCCGGGGTTGAGATCCGGTCTGACTCCCTTCGCTTCCTTCTTGCCGACTTGGACGGACGCGAAATTGGGAAAGCGGCAGTTCCACTGCAGAGGCCGTCGTCGTCTCCTCCTTTAGTCTGCAAAGGGATCGCCGAGGGTGTGCGCGAGTTGCTCAGCAAACTGAGCCAACCGGAGGAGCAACTATTGGAACTTGTCGTGGGAGTGCCCGCCATCGTCAATGTGCAAGAGGGCGTCGTGATGGCACTGAGCGCTCTAAAGGATTGGAGCAATGTACCTCTCGGAGCCATGCTCGCCAGGGAGTTTAGATGCAATGTAACGATAGAAAATGACACCAACCTTGCGGCCCAGGGCGAATATTATCGGGGAGCGGCGCAAGGAGAGAAGAATTTTGTATTCATTACTATCGGCCAGGGTGTCGGTGCCGGCATTTTTGTGAACGGCAGCATTTATCGAGGGTCCCAATGGACCGCGGGAGAGATTGGATATCTACGCGTACCTAATATTTCAAGGGAGCATCCTACTATCCATAATTACGGGAAGCTTGAAAAGCTATTGGGCGCTCCAGGGATTCTGAAAAGCTGGCAGGCCAATCGCCGTGGATCACGCAAACATCCCAAGGTGAACTGCGCGGCCGATGTTTTCGATCTGGCCGCCGCAGGAAATGCCGAGGCCAAACGACTCCTTAAACAGCGCGCCACCCTTTTGGCTGACATTGTGTTGGACTTGGCCCTCATTCTCAATCCCAGCGTGATCCTGCTCGGGGGAGAGGTGGGCAATCATCCTCGTCTATTACAAGAGGTGGAAGTCCTCCTGCAGGGGAGTGAATTCGCGATAGTGCGCGTTGGATTGGGCTCCCTCGGCCAGTCGGCCGTCTTATCGGGCGCGATTTGTTCAGCCCTCGATCCCGCCGTTCTCGGCCTGCTGCAGCCATCTGAGTCAACGGGTTCATAAGCACACCCCAGAATCGTCGTTCCCGCACTCCTCGGAATTCTCGTTTGACTGACTTCATAAAGGAAGATAACTTAGTCTTGTGCACAATCCACGCTAGACATGTCCAAAACGCTTACAACCATCTCTCCTCCCCGAGGAGTGCCGCAGCGGCATTTGCTCAAGCAAATGGACGCTCGCGGGGTGCTGCACCAGCTGCGGGAGCGTGATTTCGCTTCCCTCGACTTATTAGGGCGACACGCGGGGCTATCCTCCTCTCGTTTTTCAGCAGCTGTTTCCTTCCTGGTGAAGACGGGATTGGTCGAAAAGACGTCCAACGGCAAATCTAACGCCGGCCGACGAAATAATGCCCTTCGCATTAATGCCGCCTTCGGGCATGTGCTCGGCGTCGATATCGGTGGAAGCAATTTGCGAGTTGCATTAGCTGATATGAATGGTCGAGTGTTGGGCAAATGGTCCGCTTCCACCAAGAGAACATCTTCTCCCGCCATGGTCATCGAACAAATGCGCAAGGGCGTCGCGTATCTGCTGGAGCAGGCCTCTGTGCCTCGCCGCTCCCTACTGGCCGTCGCCGCGGGCGCACCCGGTATTACGGATGGAGATGCAGGCGTCGTGGTCACGACGTCTTACCTGAAGGGTTGGAAGGATGTCCCGCTTCGTAGCTTGCTGGAGTCCGCGTTACGCATCCCCGCGGCGGTGGAGAACGATGTAAGAATGGCGGCGATCGGGGAGAACTGGAGGGGAGCCGCGCGAGGTGTCGGTAATTTTGTGTTTCTTGCCATCGGAACCGGAATTGCCGCAGGTGTATTTGCCAATGGGAGGTTGATTCACGGTACGGATTGGACGGCAGGAGAGGTAGGTTACATGCATGTCCCGGGCGTCCCGGAAGAGGCCGCGAGGCACGGCGCTCCGGGATCGCTTGAGAGTGTAATCGGCGGCGAGGGTATTCGGAAGCAGTGGCTGCGCTCTCGTAATGGTGCGGGTGTTGGGGTGACCCGCAGCCTTAGCGCAACGGAAATCTTTGAGCATGCCCAGACCGGAGATTTGGTTGCCAAGGGTGTCCTGAATCGCTCGGCGAAAATACTGGCTTATGCGGTGTACAACATTTCCTTGGTTCTAAACTGCGGGCTTTTCATCTTGGGCGGCGGAGTAGGGATGAGCTCGCCTTTACGGGACGCTACGCAGCGATTTCTGGAGAAGTACGACGAGCCGGCACAGCCCAAACTGATGGTCAGCAGCCTGGGGCAGGACGCGCAATTGGTGGGAGCGATTCGACTGGCGCTGAGCAAAGCGGATCACCAATCGGTCTGAGAAACGCGCAACCATTCGAACGATCCGGTTCAGTTTTTCTCCGGAAGGCTGATGCTCTCCAAGTCGCGTCCCCGCGTCTCGGGTACGACAAATCGTACGAAGACAAGGGTTACAACACTAAGCGTTCCGTAGATCGCAAACGTGCCAGCGCTGCCGAGCATATTAATCAGGGATAAGAATGTCAGCGACACGGCAAAGTTTGCGATACCGGAGAACAACGTTCCTGCCGCTACCCCGCGCCCGCGGACGCGTAATGGAAATACTTCAGCAACCAGGATCCAGGCGATTGCCCCCAGACTGAATGCGAAACACGCAATATAGACCACAAGGCAAGTGATTGCTACTGATCCCAACGACGACCCGAGCATTCCCTGATGGCCAAACGCGAAAGAAAGCGCAAAGAGCGCGACTGTCATGCCGCTCACGCCTATGTAGAGCAGTGGTTTGCGTCCAATCCGGTCAACGAGCGCGATGCCCACGACTGTCGCAACCACGTTCACGATGGAGACGATCAGCGTCGCGAAGATCGCATTGGCGTGCGACGTGCTTCCCGCGAGCTCAAAAATCTGCGGACCGTAGTAAATGATGGTATTGATCCCGGTAACCTGCTGCAGAACGGTAAGGCCGACTGCGATGAAGAGCGCCCCACGCACCGCCGGACTCCAGAGAGAGCTCCAGTTCTGCTCCATCGGCGTCTTAAGCCCTTCTTCGATATCGTTGAGAAACCGTTGCGCTCCCACGGCGTCCGTGTAGCTATGCAGTACCACCTCGGCCTCCTTTAATTGGCCGTGCGCGACCAGCCAGCGCGGACTTTCCGGAACAGTAAGAATTACGGCCAGGAAGAAGATCGTCGGCACTACGGCCAGGCCAAACATCAGTCTCCACGCCTGTTGTGCGGCGAGCCAGTAACCGGCCAGATTCGCGAGCACAATGCCAAGGGTCAACGCAAACTGATACAGCCCGATCAGCATGCCCCGCGACTGAGGTGGAGCAAGTTCGGAAACATAGACCGGCGCGGTGACCGAGGTGAAACCGATTCCGACCCCGATGACTGCGCGCGCCACGATCAGAACGAGAACATTAGTAGCCAGAGGGGCCAGGAGCGATCCGAGAATGAAAATGCCTCCCGCCCACACCAGCGTAGCGCGACGGCCGATGCGATCGGCGACCGATCCTCCCACGATCGCTCCGATCATGGCCCCGACCAGCACGATGCTGACGACCCACTCCTCCATCCAAGTGGAGAGTGCAAATGTCCGTTTTACAAAGATCGCTGCGGCAGCGATGATGCCCATGTCGTAGCCATAAAGCACGCCTCCCAGGGCGGCAATCGACGAAATGCGCAGTATAAATCCGCGATTCACGCTTGGCGAAGCAGGAAAACCGAGATCGGACAAATGTTTTACCTCACAGCATAATAATACTGTATAGTTGATAACCATTCATTAGAAACTTCGGCAGGTCGCTTTGACAGTGCAAGTCACCGGGGCAATTATGCAGAGCCAGGAGAGTCAAGAGTCGCGCTGGATCGCAGGAGTCGAGCCGCCGAAGGAGATGCTTACCCGGAGCATGACATCCATTTATGAAATGGAGTGCCGAGAACAGCCGGAGCGTCTGGCTCGACTGTTGCAGACTTACGGCGTGGACCGATCGATTAAGGAAGCGCTCGAACAACTGCGGCATCTATCGCTTTCTCCAGGCCCCGTGGTGTTTGCCGGAATGGGAGCTTCCTATTGCTCCTCTATTACGGCTTCCTCTTTCCTGCAGTCATGTGGGCGGCCATCATTCGCCGTAGAAGCGAGCGAGTGGCTGCACTACTCGCGGCCAGTATGGAGCGCCGCTGTTTCGATTCTGTTGACTACTTCGGGCGAGAGCGCGGAGCTTGTACAACTTTGCAAAACAAGTCCCGACAAACCGATCGCCCTGGTTTGCAATAACGAAAAAAGCACATGCTGGTCGTTAGCTCAGACCAGACTTCCGATTTTGGCGGGGCCGGAATACGGGAATGCGACCAAGACATACACCAACGCTACGGCTGCAGGCATCGTGCTTGCTTCCCACATGTTGGGACGGGCATGGCGGGAAGATGCCGAGCAGGCTCGCGTAGTTTACGCCGCAGCTCTCGATAAGGTATTCGGTCTACGCGAAGATCTGGAAAGATTTTGTCGCGGAGCGAAGAATATCGAGGTTGTTGGACGTGGCCCAGCGTACGGGGGCGCCATCATGGGTTCGTTGTGTATTCGCGAGATGACCGGCCATCGTGCCGCCGCTTATTCAGGAGGCGGGTTCCGGCACGGACCGATCCTTGACGTCGATGAGTCTCTCGTCGCTATCATTTCGGCGCTGGGACGGACGGCGGAGTTGGGAATCGATCTCGCGCATGATTGTCACGCCCGCGGCGGCAGAGTAATTCTGGTCGGAACCGAAGAGCGGGAGCCTTCCGACCGATTCTTTCCGGTAACGATCGGAGCTGTACCGGAGCCGTGGGAAGGGATCACCTCTGTCATCGTGCCACAAGCGCTGACGCTGGCGATGGCCGAACAATTTGGAGCGAAGCTGCCCCCTCGTTTTCAGTACGGGATTATGAAGGAGTAGCCGGCGGGGTGCGAGCACGGGTGGTTGGAAGGTTGATATGGGATCAGGCAGGCAATGGATTGAAAAGGAGACGAAATGACACAGTCAAAGGCATCCTTGTTAATCGTGCTGTTCGTAAGCATGTTGGCGACATTCCTTAGTCTGAACCCCGCCTGGGGGCAGGAGGTCACAGCCAGCATCACCGGTAGCGTGACTGATCCTTCCGGAGCGCCCGTGGTGGGAGCATCGGTACTGGCGCGCGACGTGGAGCGCGGCACTACCTACCCAACTCGAACCAACGACGTCGGCGTCTTCAATCTCCAGCGCCTGCCGGTTGGCAACTATGCAATCAAGGTGGAGGCGACAGGATTTCAAACGGAGGAACAGTCCGCCATCACACTCGTGTTGAACCAGATCGCCCGCTTCGCCTTCCAACTCAAGGTCAAGGGCGTGAACCAGGTGGTAGAAGTTGTCGACGAGGTGCCGGCACTGCAGACGGACAGCACGCAAGTGGGCACGCTGATCGATGCCAAGACAAACGACAATCTGCCGCTGGCTTCACGCAACTTCGTGCAATTGACGTTGCTCACTCCGGGCGCGCTTACCATCGATCCGCAGACGATGAACACCGGATCCCAAACCACACAGCAGATCGCGGGCAACGGCGGCGGGCGCCCGTATATCAATGGCAATCGCGAACAGTCGAACAACTTCCTGCTCGACGGTGTGGACGATAATCAGGCCTCGGAAAACGCCGTCGGTTTCACACCGTCGCCCGATGCCATAGAGGAATTCAATGTTATTACGCAGAACGCTTCCGCGGAATTCGGCAATTTTCAGGGAGGCGTCGTCAGCGCCTCGATAAAATCGGGTACAAACGCCTTTCATGGCGATGTTTTTGAATTTATCCGCAACGACGTCTTCAATGCGAACTCATGGTCAAATGGGTTGCAGACTCCAGTTCAACCGAAGGCAAAGATGCGTTGGAACATGTTCGGCGGCACGGTGGGCGGTCCGATCATCAAGAACAAACTGTTTTTCTTCGCTGACTATCAGGGCTCCCGGTTCGACCATCCCCCTGCCGCAAGCTTTATTACCGTACTGACCGGTGCGGAACGCGGGGGAGATTTTAGCGCACTTGCCAATCAGATATACGATCCTTGTGTTGCGGGCACGGGGGTCAGCGGCACACCTTGTGTCCTTTCCGCAAGCCCGGTACCCTTTGCCGGCAACATCATTCCCACTGACCGCCTGGATAACGCGTTCAAGGTGCTCATGGCTTCCTCTCTTTATCCCCAACCAGTCAACAGCAGTCCGACCCAAAATGCCGTGATTCTGAACGGAAACCAGTACAACGACGATCAGGAAGACTTCAAAGTTGACTACAATATCTCGGGGAAAGACCGCTTTTTCGCACGCTACTCGAGGGAAAAGCAAATCGATCCACAAACGACTTCCTTCTTGCTCGGGGGGAACGAGAGTTCGGAAGCGCATATCGACAACACTGCTTTCGATGAGACGCACACCTTCACTTCATCTCTGCTCAACGATTTCCGCGTTGGCGTGAACTACGTTTTGCCCTACGGACCCAATGTCACCTTCGACCCCTCGGTCGCGGCGCTGGCAAGCGCGGCTGGCATCGCCGGCTCGGATATCAGCGGGATCAATGGCTTGCCGCAGATCACTTTTACGGGCGCATCGCTCGCCGAGGCCGGGGGTACGGGCCCGTACCAAGGCTTAGGCAATGGCGCGATCATTCAGAAATTTGCCTCGACTGTCTGGCAGGTCAGCGACAGCGTTCTATGGAGCCACGGGCATCACAACCTCAAATTCGGATGGCAAATGGGCCGTTACCGCTTGAATATCACCTATCCCGGCAACTACGGAGTGCTCGGCATCATTGGCTTCGATAGCAGTTACACCTCTCAAGCAGGAGACGGTCTGGTTGGCGGAGACCCGGGAGCGAGCTTTGCTCTGGGACTGCCGCAATCCGTTGGTCGTGGCGCGCTAGGCGGCGGTTTCCATCAGCGAGACTGGCTGCTGGCTGGATTTGTACAGGACGACTGGCGCGTAACCGACGCGCTAACCTTGAACCTTGGCCTGCGCTATGAGGCTCGCACTCCATGGATTGAAACTAACAATCGTCAGGTAAATGTGAACACTACAACCGGCCTGGTGGAGTTCCCCGGGAACTCGGTCGTTCCGAACGGGGTGGTGGGGACGAATGGATACAGCAGAGGACTCTACAACAGCGCGTACCAGGGATGGGGAAATTACCAGCCGCGCATTGGATTTTCGTGGGCTCCGGCATTTCTTGCACGCAAAACCGTGATCCGTGGCGCATACGGTGTCTCGTCTTATCTGGAAGGCACGGGTACGAATTTGCGGCTGCCGCGGAATCCTCCGTATACTCCCACCGCAATCCAAGGGACCAATATCACCTCAAGCGGCAGCACGCCCTATGTCACGGAAGCTGGAGCTACGGGTGGCGCAAGTCCCGCTCCGGAGTCTGTCTTTGGGGCAACCATGTACGCCTGGGACCCAACGGTGCAACCGGCGATCGCGCAACAGTGGAATTTTACGATCCAGCACGAAATAGCCAAAAATCTAACCTTCCAAGTGGGGTACGTTGGACAGAAAGCGACACACTTGGTCGTTCCCCTGGATCTTGGGCAGAACCAACTCGATGGAGCGAGTACGCCCTACATAGGTGGCTATAACGGGCCGCAAATCACGAATAGCGCGGGAGATGTAATCGGAGGAGGCTACGGCCCTAACTCCTTCGCCGACGTTTACGACACTGCTTCCGTAGGCACCATGCGCTACGACGCGTTGCAGGCGGTGCTGCAAAAGCGCACAAGCTGGGGACTGGAAGGACAGCTCGCCTACACCTTCGGCAAGTGCATGACCAACAGCAGCGGATACTACGGAACTTATAGTCCGGAGTCCGAGACTACAAGTTCCTCCGCATACCAGCAGAACCTGTACGACCCACGGTCAAACTGGGCGCGCTGCTTTTACGATTCCAGTCAGGTTGTGAGCGCCTATGCTTTGTACGAATTGCCCGTGGGGCATGGAAAACAGTTCGGCCAGAGTCTGCCGGGCGCAGTGAACGAAATCGTCGGGAACTGGTCTCTGGGGCCGATCTTCTCCTACCACGCGGGCTTTCCTCTCGCCCTCTACGCCGCCGATGTGTCCGGAACCTTCAGTCCTGACGATGGCCCTGGACCCGGTTCCGCGCGTCCCAATTGCAATGGCCCGGTCCACTATCAGCATCAGGTGATAAACGGTCAATACGAATGGTTCGCGAACGACAGCTCGTTTTCGACGGAGGCGCCAGGCACATTCGGCACGTGTCCAGCGCAGGGTCCGGTGATTGGTCCGCATTATGTCGATGTGGATTTAAGTCTGCAAAAGAATTTTCAATTCACGGAAACGAAGCGCCTGCAGTTCCGCGCTGACTTCCTGAACGCCATCAACCACGCCAACCTGGCCGCGCCGAACACGAATTACAGCAACGGTGCGAATTTCGGCTATATCACCGGCAGTCAGGACCCCAGGAATCTTGAGTTTGCCCTCAAGTTCTATTTTTGAACTGGGTGCTGCTCATGCTCCAGAGGCACACATCATAATTGGAACGCCGAGCCCTGAGTTTCACTCAGGGCTCGTTTCACCTCCGAAGTCATTGCATTCTGAATAGCATCGTGAACGAGAAAGGCAACCGAGAGCCTTCCGTCAAATGATCGTCGCAGATCCGCAACGGGCTTTGGTCACAAACCACGCTTTCACGATCTTGATTTCGTATCCCTCGGTGTGAACCGTGGCCGCGCCAGTTTGACCTCAAGCGGCAGAAGCATAGAGACCGAACATCCGCGGGCGGAAGTAGTTTTCCGCCAAAGTGAGCAATTTTGAACAGACCCGCGCTGCCGAGGAGGTTTTTATGTGTGTGACGCGTTCAAGGACTCTGCACCGCGAAGTTTTCCCACCAACCGTTCAACCGAGGAGACCCACCAATGGATCCGATCAAGATGCCCGAAGATATCAACCATCCGCGCCGCCGCTTCCTCAGCACCGCCGCAATGGCGATTACCGTTACCCAATTCGGAATGCTGGGTTCCGCGAAGGCTGCAGCCTCGGGTGAAACAGCTACAGAAATCGCCGCGGTAAAGCCGGGGACAAACACGTCATTCAGTTCCATGAAGCAGATCGACGCCGGTCTGCTGAATGTTGGATACGCCGAAGCTGGCCCGGCTGATGGTCCGGCAGTCATTCTTCTCCATGGCTGGCCCTACGACATCTACAGCTTTGTCGACGTTACCCCGGTGCTTGCAGCAGCGGGCTACCACGTCATAGTGCCTTATCTGCGCGGCTACGGCACCACCAGCTTTCTCTCCAGCGCAACCATGCGCAACGCCCAGCAGTCGGCCGTGGGCCTCGACATCATCGCTCTCATGGATGCACTAAAAATTCAGAAAGCCACCATCGCAGGCTTCGACTGGGGCGCGCGCACAGCGGACGTCATGGCAGTACTATGGCCGGAACGCTGCAAGGCAATTGTTTCCATTAGCGGCTATCTGATCAGCAGCCCTGCGGGCAACCAGACGCCGTGGCCGCCGCAGGCTGCGTTCGCATTTTGGTACCAGTATTATTTCTCCACTGAGGTCGGCAAGGCCGGCTATGCGAAATACCTCGACGATTTCAACAAGTTCATCTGGCACCAGGCTTCGCCGAAGTGGAACTTCGACGACGCCACGTACAACCGCACAGTAGCTTCCTTCAACAACCCGGACCATGTTGACATCGTGATGCACGATTATCGCTGGCGGCTCGGCCTGGCGGATGGTGAGCGGAAATATGACGATCTAGAAAAGCGGCTGGCTGCGCTTCCTGCCGTCACCGTGCCGGCCATCACCATGGAAGGCGACTCCAACGGCGCGATCCACGCGCCCAGCACAGCCTATCGCAACAAATTTTCCGGCAAGTATGACTACCGGCTCATCACCGGCGGCGTCGGTCACAATATACCGCAGGAAGCCCCGCAGGCCTTTGCCCAGGCGGTCATCGATGTCGATCGCCTTTGATACACCTTAAGTGCCACCCTCGGGCTTATCCCGGTCCCCACTCTCGAGTCCACAGCGGCTGCACGGTTGAACAGCTTCTAGGACGGAGCTCAATCAGCACGAAACGGGGAGCGCTCCTGGTTGACCGCTTGCGTTTCATTGTCCATGTGGGCCCCCTGGACGCAGTGAACCAGCATGTCGGAGACATAAGAATCGCCCATCTCTGTATTAAACATCGCGTCGTACATGTAGGGGTCGGGCCATTTCAGCCCGAGATACTGGCGGACGAACGCAGCTCGCGCTTTGTCGGTTGTGTCGATCTGTTCGATCGCCTTGTCCTGAGGTTGGCCCCGGGCGATCAGTCTGTGGATCTTGTAATCGCGAGATGCGTAGAGAAATACGTGGAAGACGTCTTTGCGATTGCGCAGAAAAAACTGCGAGCCTCGGGCCACAATTACCGACGGGCCGCCGGAAAAGGCGGTATCGACGGCTCTTTCCGAAACCTGGGCGATCCGGCGCGCGTCGAGCAGGCGCAAACGGTTGGTGGGCTGCAACCCTCCCTCGAACGCGCCCCGAAGAAAATCCTTGAAAAGCCTGTACACGGGAGGATCGGTTCGCCATTCGATGCGCTCGACGGCCTCCGGCGTACTTTCGGTCAATCGCGCGATCTCCTGTGTCAAACGTTCGTCCCATAAACTCCATCCCAGGCGAGCGGCGACCGCGCTGGCAATTTCGGACGCCCCGCAGCCAAACTCGCGCTCAATTGTGATGGCATGAACCATGGCTTTTCATCCTCAGCCAACTGCGACATCTCCGCCCGCGCCTGGATCGTTCCTTTTCAAGAAAAACGCAAGAACGAACATGATGGAGCAGAGCGCGCCCAAGACCCAAAAGATATCCATATAGGACAAGGCCCCGCTTTGTTGATGTACCAATTGGTAGAACCTCGCGATCGCCTGGTCCCTTGGCCCGCGGGAGTCAAATCGGACTGCCCGTAAAGCGGACTTCCTGGCAGAAGAGCCACGCAATGCAAGGCCAGCTTAGTAAAAAGCCTCGCACGATCAGCAATCAGCTTTTTTGAAGCCAGGGAGTTCATAGTTTTTGTGCATCCATCAGATCGAGTTTGCTGTGCAGATTTGATTGAGTCAGAAGGATGGACCAGAAAACAATTGAACGATGGTATTGGCGATACCTTCGTATCAGTTGTCGATGTGCGGAGACGAAAACTTATCTATTTGGTTTGGAATCGAGAACTTCGAAGGGAGTAGACGCCGATGAATGGGCCACCGGCCGAATGGCGTGCGGCCTCACCAGCGCGCCTGAAGGTCCACTACTTGATAGTGATCCACGCCTTCCGGCAACTCCAGGAGCGCCGCTCGATCCTCAGGGTAGTATTTCGGCCGCTCCGGGTCGCCCCCTGTGTACTCGGCAAGTGCGGCCATCGAATCCCAGAATGACACGAACATGAATTCGACGTTGTTCGAGACGGTGTCCGAGACGCTGTCCGACACACTACGCCGGAGCAGTATCCACCCGC
>Ga0209380_10000541_pt1 | contig 26581 bp, 26 predicted proteins | sample HubBroMetageWFT6_FD_188347 | JGI IMG/M metagenome (GOLD analysis project Ga0209380, IMG submission 188347) | Warmed and freeze-thawed soil microbial communities from the Hubbard Brook experimental Forest, New Hampshire - Hubbard Brook CCASE Soil... | ecosystem: Environmental > Terrestrial >... | reverse complement strand
AACGCGACTTCGCCTATTCAGCACCAACGCCGCTTCTGATGGCGCTGCCAACCACAGTCGACATGCGTCCGAATTGTCCCCCGGTTTATGACCAGGGACAACTGGGCAGCTGTACCGGCAACTCCATCGCCGGTGCGATCCAGTTCGAGCAGATGAAGCAAAACATTCCCAACTTTGTTCCCTCCCGTCTTTTCATCTACTACAACGAACGGGTAATCGAAAACACGGTGAGCACCGATAGCGGCGCCCAGATTCGCGATGGCATAAAAGTAGTCGTGAAACAAGGCGCGCCGCCAGAGGTTCCGGATTGGCCCTACGACATCACCAAGTTTGCGGACAAGCCTCCCGCTCTCGCCTATGCGGACGCAGCCAAGAACAAAGTGATGTCTTACCAACGGGTCACGCGCGCGCTGGCCCAGTTTAAAGGCTGTCTCGCTTCCGGCTATCCCTTTGTTTTTGGTTTCACCGTGTATGACAGCTTTGAGAGCGCGACGGTGGCCCAGACCGGCATTGTTCCCATGCCCCAATCAAGCGAAAAGGTGGTCGGCGGCCATGCGGTTGTGGCTGTCGGTTATGACGACCCGAGCCAACGGTTCATCGTACGCAATTCCTGGGCAGACACGTGGGGCATGGCGGGCTACTTCACAATGCCCTATCAGTATTTACTCGAGACCAACCTTTCGGACGATTTCTGGACCATCCGGTTGGTGGAAGCGCCCGCGGGTAAGGCCGGGAAAGGCGCCAAAAAAGCCAAGGCAAGAAAGGACTGAAGTTCCCTCATCGTGTCAGTCAAGAAACGGCGCGGACTTTTAGCACAAAAGTCCGCGCCGGCTCTGCAGAATTCTCCCACGGACGGCCGTAGCTCAACTTGATCTCTCCCGCGCCCGCAGCAACTGCCTCGAACCGCCAAACGTGTTTCCCGGTCCCGCCCACGCCGGCCGAGTTGGGCTGCGTCTCCTCATCCAGCAACCGGCAAACCGGTCCACCCGCACTCTCGACCGTCCATCGATAGCCGGTGGTGCGAGTCTCGGAAAGCGAAATCTCGAATTCTTCGTTCACCTTTGCTTCAATTTCGCTGCCGCTTGTGCGCTCATCATAGTGCTGCATGGTGTGAGGCCTCGGTTTCCTGCCTTGTTCTGGTTGTACCATGTTCTCGTGCATGCATTGGCCGAGCGCGTGTTGGGGCAGATTCGCGAGGAGGAGTTGCTGCACGCCGGAGATCGCGTTGGGGTTGCGGTTTCGGGAGGAATTGATTCAGTGGCTCTCCTGCGACTGCTGATCGAATTGCGCCACGAACTCGGCATCGTACTCTCGGTTGTTCATTTCAACCACAAACTGCGCGCGGCAGAATCAGACGCGGACCAGGAGTTTGTCGCCGAACTGGCCCGCGAGCACGGGTTGGAGTTTCACACCGAAAGTGGAGATGTCGCAGGCCTGGCCAACGAGCGACATTCAGGCGTAGAAGCCGCGGCTCGGGAATTGCGTTATGCGTCTTTTCGACGGCTTCTGGGGTGCGATGAGGACGCGGCGGACGAGGACGGATTGGGCGAAGCCGCAGCGGCCGAAACCTCGTACCCATCTCCAGCTAACTTTCTAACCAAAATTGCCACTGGCCACACGCTCGACGATCAGGCAGAGACTGTGCTCATGCGCGTGGTCCGCGGGACCGGACTGCGAGGGCTGGGAGGAATCCATCCCCGGATCGTGGTGGAACACGACGACGACGAAGGGCACGGCGAAATCGTTCGCCCGCTGTTGCGTGTCCGGCGGCACGAACTGGAGCGGTATCTGGCCGATCTCAATCAGACCTGGCGGGAGGACTCGACCAACTCGGATTCCAGCTTCACGCGCAATCGCGTGCGCAGCCTCGTTCTCCCGCTGCTGGAGCACGAGTTCAACCCCGCTGTGGCCGAGAGTCTCGCTGAACTCGCCGAGATCGCCCGTGACGAAGAAGACTACTGGGAAAACGAGATTTCGGGATGGCTGGGGACAGTGGTGCAGTGGTCGCGGCCGGAATGGATGCGCGGCCTCGCGGGTTTCGGCGAAGGCCAATCGCTGGTTCAAATCCAATCTTCCCAAATCCAATCGTCCCAGATCCAATCCTCTCGCGATCAGGAATTGTTAGAGCGGCTGGAAGATGCTGGCCCGGAGGTGCTGAACGCCTCGGTGAGCCGGCCCTGGCTGCTCACCGAACCCCGGGCGGTGCAAAGAAGAGTGCTGAAGGCGATCGGCGAAGAGGCAGGAATCCCGCTCGAGTTCAAGCACATCGAAGAAATCCTCCGCTTCGCCGCCGAAGAGGGTCCGTCGGGGAAAGAATTGGCGCTCCCGTTGGGATGGAGAATTGTCCGCGAGCCCGAGGCTGTGGTGTTCCTCGCGCCTGACCCGCGGCTGCAAAAAGAGACTCCAGACTATTCGTACTCTCTATGCGTTCCGGGTCGCATTTCCGTGCCGGAATTGGGCCTGGAAATCGAAGCCCGTCGCATTCCTTCGGCGTCGCACGCTGCGGAGTATAATTCGCTGCAACTTCTCCGAGCCGAGCTTTTGCCGGAGCAGTTGATCGTGCGGAACTGGCGTCCGGGAGACCGGTTTTGGCCGGCCCATACAAAATCGCCCAGGAAGATCAAGGAATTGCTGCAGGAGCATCACCTGGCGCAGCCGGAACGCAGGCTCTGGCCGGTCGTGGTGAGCGGAAGCGAAATTGTCTGGATGCGCGGCTTCGCAGTTCCGGCCAGTTTGCGCCCTCAAGTGGGACAGGACGCGGTGCTGATCCGTGAGTTGTCGCAACCAGCGGAGGAGTGAAAAATCGAAAGTCCGCTCGTGCTGCAACATGCTTCATAGATTAGCTGTGAAAAGGCACGGACTTCAGCCGTGCCGTTAAAGGCTCTAAGACACCGGGGTTCTTAGCCCGAGACCGGGGAGGCACGCCACTTCATGAACGCGCCGAGAGTCGAAACACTTCGCCAGGTAATTCCCGCTGAGCAGATTCAGAAGCGCGTCAAAGAGCTGGCTCGGCACATTTCCGATGACTACCAGGGGCAAACCATCCAGGCATTGGCGGTTTTGGAGAATGCCTTCATGTTCATGGCAGACCTGGTGCGGGCACTGGAGGTTCCGGTCGTCTGTCAGTTCATCAAACCCAAATACAGCAAGCAACAGGGCAACCCGGCGGCCGAGGTGATGGAGATCTTCTTCAGCCACGAGCCCGATATTCGCGGCCAACATATTCTTCTGGTCGAGGGATTGGTCCATTCAGGCGTAACCAGCGAATTCCTGATGAATGACCTGCGGTCCCGCGGCGCCGCTTCGGTGAAGCTGGTGACTCTGCTCGATCGCCAGTCGGCGCGGCGCGTGGCCCTACAGCCCGACTACTTCGGTTTCCTGGTCGATGAGGCGTTCCTGGTCGGCTACGGACTGGGGGCGGCGGAGCAGACCAACCGCAATATCCCCTACCTGGCTGCGACGTAGCTTTCCTGTATGACCTGGGTCACACGAAATGCGTCGCCCCTTTTTCCGCGGGAAAATGTAGAATAATAGGCTGAGGGATTTTCCCCCAATCCAAATCGGCCGGATGGCATCTAAACTGTTTGTGGTGTGGGCCCAGGGTCTTCGCAGCAGGGCAGTCGGACCCCGGTTCCTTTAGGAGCTCTTGGTGAATTCAACAGTAAAAACCGTAGTCTTCTGGGTAGTGATTGTTCTATCTGCCCTGCTCTTGTGGACCGTAATCCAGCAAGGGCGCGGCGCGCAAAAGGACAAGGAAATCAAATCGTCCCAGTTCCTGAGTGAAGTGGCCCAGGGAAACATTCAGGAAGTCACCGTGGACGGCCAGAATGTGCGCGGAAAGTACCGCGACGGCTCCGCTTTCCACACCACGGTCCCCTTGAACTATCCCGACATGTTCAAGACGCTTTATGAAAAGGTTGGATCGGTCGACGTCAAGGACGTCAACGGCGGAAGCTGGCCGCTGCAGTTGTTGGGAACATGGGCGCCGCTGATTTTGCTGGGTGCCCTGTGGTTCTTCATGATCCGCCAGATGCAGACCGGCGGCAACAAGGCCCTGTCGTTCGGCAAGAGCCGGGCGCGCCTGCTCTCGATGCAGCAGAAAAAGGTCACATTTAAAGACGTGGCGGGCGTGGAAGAGGCCAAAGAAGAGTTGCGCGAGATTATCGAATTTCTGCGCGAGGCGCAGAAGTTCCAAAAGCTCGGCGGCAGAATTCCCAAGGGAGTGCTGCTCGTCGGACCTCCCGGAACCGGCAAAACGCTTTTGGCTCGAGCCGTCGCCGGCGAAGCCAATGTGCCTTTCTTCTCGATCTCAGGTTCGGATTTTGTCGAAATGTTCGTCGGCGTCGGCGCCAGCCGTGTGCGCGACCTCTTCGAGCAGGGCAAGAAGAATGCTCCTTGCATCATCTTCATCGACGAGATTGACGCCGTTGGACGCCATCGTGGCGCGGGCCTCGGCGGTGGTCACGATGAACGGGAGCAGACTCTGAACCAGTTGCTGGTCGAGATGGACGGCTTCGAGTCGAATGAAGGCGTCATTCTTATGGCGGCGACAAACCGCCCCGATGTGCTCGATCCCGCGCTGCTGCGCCCCGGGCGTTTTGACCGGCGCGTAGTGGTGAGCCGTCCCGATGTGCGCGGACGCGAAGAAATCCTGCGCGTTCACACTCGCAAGATTCCTCTTGCCGAAGACGTCGACCTCTCAGTGCTGGCCCGCGGCACGCCTGGATTTTCCGGCGCAGACCTAGCCAACATGGTGAACGAGGCAGCCTTGGCTGCGGCTCGCCAGAACCGCAAGGCCGTATTGATGTTCGACTTCGAAGTTGCAAAAGACAAAGTCTTGATGGGCGTGGAGCGCAAGTCGCTCATCCTTTCCGACGAGGAAAAGAAAGTCACGGCCTACCACGAAGCTGGCCACGCCCTGGTTGCGGCCAAGCTTCCGGGCTCCGATCCCGTCCACAAGGTCACGATCATTCCTCGCGGAATGGCGCTGGGCGTGACCATGCAGTTGCCCATCGACGACCGCCACAATTACACCAAGGATTATTTGAAGACCGACCTCGCGATTCTGATGGGCGGTCGGTTAGCTGAGGAAATATTCCTCAACCAGATGAGCACCGGCGCCGGCAACGACATTGAGCGCGCCACGGAAATGGCCCGCAAGATGGTATGCGAGTGGGGCATGAGCGACCTTGGCCCTCTCACCTTCGGCAAGAAAGAAGAGCAAATCTTTCTCGGCCGCGAGATCAGCCAGCATCGTGACTACAGCGAAGACACCGCCATCAAGATCGATGGCGAGGTCCGCAAACTCGTGAACCAGGGATACGAAACGGCCAGGAATATTCTCGAGGGCAATCGCGATACGCTGCTGAAGATTGCCTCCGCCTTGCTGGAACGCGAAGTCCTCGATGCTTCCGAGGTGATGTTGCTGGTCGACGGCAAGGAACTGCCGCCGATGAAATCACCTTCGAAACCCGATGACGGCGTACAGCAGGTGCTGAAGCCGGAGCCGGGACGCGGCATCGTGAAGGGCGGAGAAAGCCCGGCGCGGGCGTAGAATCAGCAGTCAGTTCTTCAGGTAAGGGCGGCCTTGATGGCCGCCCTTGGTTTTTGCCTCTACCTAAGGACTACAGAAAAACAGCTGGCGAGATATTAAACCGCTTGCCGAGTCGGCGAACGTGGTCGGTAGTCAAGGCTCGCTTGCCTTTAAGAACCTCAGACGCAACGCTGGCGGTTTCGAACACCCCGATGAGATCCTTCTGTTTAAGAGAATTAGCGGCCATAAGTTCCCTGATCACTTCAATCGGAGTTGCCCCACGAGTCTTGTAGTTCTTTTTTTCGAAGTCTTCGATGAGAACGCCAAGTGTGTCGTACAGATCCCGCTCCGCTTGGCTCAACTCGGTCCAGCGGTTGTTGAGTTCTTCCAGCTTCGCGAGGTAATAGCGATTCTCTTTTTCCGTATGAATAATCTTCGGAGGGACTTCGGCGATGAGTTGCTTGTATTCCATCACTGGGCTCATTGATTCCACTCCCCCCTGCTGTACTCGGCATGCGTGATCAGCATTCTCACGATAATGGTCTGGCTCGCATAATTGACAACTGCGATCAGTCGATACCTGTTGCCCTTGATGTTGAAAATGCTTTTCCCTTTCACGCAGTCCGTGTTGCGCCAGGTCAGGCGCACCTCATTCAAATTCTTCCACGTGGCTTCCCTGGCAATCGTGAGCCACGTCGCGACTGAAGACGTCAGATCGCGATGTTTTTGTCTCGCCTTGTCCAGGACTTCCGTTCCCAGCACTCTCAAGTCCAACCCGGCACTGTCAGATATTTCGCAACTTGCGAAGCTGATATATTATTCGCGATTTGCGAACAGCGGTCAAGGGGCAAGTTACGTCGGTAAGCTAGTTCGCGTACTGCGAACTACCCGTTCACGATCTTCATCATGTGTTCAGGATAGCGCTCTCCCGCCGCCGCGCCGGCTGGAAATATCTCCTCGATCCGGCGCAGATCGTCCGCGCTCAGCTTCACATCGATGGCGGCCACGTTCTCCTCCAGGTATTTTCGCCGCTTGGTTCCAGGGATGGGAACAATGTTCTTATCCTGAGCCAGCACCCAAGCCAGCGCCAGCTGAGAAGGCTTGCAGTCTTTCTCCTTCGCGATTTCTTCGACGCGGCGAACCAAATCGAGATTCTTCTGGAAGTTCTCTCCCTGAAATCGCGGAGAAAACCTGCGAAAGTCGTCCGCCGGAAAATCCTCGAATCGCGTGAACTGGCCTGTAAGAAACCCGCGCCCCAGCGGGCTGTAAGCCACAAAGCCGATTCCCAACTCGCGGCAAGTCGCAAGAATTTCGTCTTCCGGTTCTCGGCTCCACAGCGAGTATTCGGTCTGCAGCGCCGTGATGGGATGCACTTTCACCGCCCGGCGCAGCGTCTGCGGCGACGCCTCCGAAAGTCCAATGTGGCGGATTTTCCCTTCCTGCACCAGCTTCGCAAGTGCTCCAACCGTTTCTTCGATTGGCGTGGCGGGATCGACGCGGTGCTGATAATAGAGGTCGATCGTCTCTACCCCCAGGCGTCGCAGGCTGGCCTCGCACGATTGGCGCACATAGTCTGGCTTGCCGCTCACTCCCCGAACGTTGGGATTCTTCGGATCGCGAACAATGCCAAATTTCGTAGCCAGCACAATCCCTTCGCGCTTGCCCCTGATGGCGCGGCCCACCAGCTCCTCATTCTTGTATGGTCCATAAACATCCGCTGTGTCGAGAAAGTTGATGCCAAGCTCCAGCGCTCGATGAATCGTAGCGATCGATTCGTCGTCGTCGCCTCCGCCATAAAACTCCGACATGCCCATGCAGCCGAGGCCGAGGGTTGACACTTTGAGGCCACTGCGTCCCAGTTCACGAAATTGCATTGATGGCTCCCTGCAAAGAAAAATAGCGGATACTTCAGTGTTCTATCTAAAGAGATGCAGCAACCGCCGCCTCCGATAGTAAGAATTCCTGAGTCGAGTTGCGGTTTGGTTGTCATTCCGAACAAGCGTTTCTTGCGTGGTGAGGAATCCGGGCGAGCCGCGCGAAGAGTCTTTGAGCCTGCCCTGAGCAAGCGAAGCGCGTCGAGGGGCGCTCTTTGCGACGGCAATAATCGCGCGTTTCGCTCGCTTCCCTTGTCAAACTGCACCAGCACAAATTTGCGAGTCGAACTGCAGGAGCGGCGCATCTCTGCAGGGGTCAGACAGGCGAAATCTATGAGTCAGATACCCCTCTGGTTTGAACGTAAGTTCGAGTTTTCGTTTCCTGTGGAGCTGTATCCCAATGTGCTGGCGCGTCTGCGCGGCACTCCCGCGCGACTCGCAGATGTTCTGCACGGGCGTTCTCACTCGCTGCTGATCGCGAAGCCGCAAGGCAAGTGGTCGGCGCAGGAACACGCTGGCCACTTGCTCAACCTCGAGCCTCTTTGGCTGGCGCGAGTTCAGGATTACGTCGCTGGCAGCCAGCAGCTCACCGTGACAGACCTGCAGAATCGCAAAACCGACGAAGCCAACTACAACGCGCAGCCTCTGGAAAAGATTCTGGCTGAGTTCCGCGACGCGAGGGCGAGACTTTTGCAGAGCGCCAGCCAGGTGGATGCCTCGCTTTTCTCCCGACCCATTCCGCACCCGCGTTTGAAAACGCCGATGCGGTTGGTCGATCACTTATATTTTGTTGCGGAACACGACGATCACCACCTGGCGAGAATCTGGGAACTGGTCGGCCGGACTCCGTAGGTAGCCGGACTGCCATCAGAGCGCCACCGTGATCAGGGGCTTACTGCGGACCAGGACCTCGCCAATTTGTACCGCGGACACTCCAGTTGCGATGAGAGAGCGCGTGAGCCGTTCGGAATCTTCAGGAGCGACCGAGATCAACAGCCCACCTGCCGTTTGAGGATCGAAGAGAAGCAACCTCAGTTCCGCGGGAACGCCGTCGTTGTACCCGACCACGCACTCCGCAAAGTCGCGATTGTTGTTGAGGCCTCCCGGAATGTAGCCGGCGCGAATGCATTCGAGCGCGCCCGGAAGCGCCGGAATGCTGCCCGCATGCAAACGGAAAGACACGTTCGAGGCAAGCACCATTTCGCGCGCGTGGCCGATCAGGCCAAAGCCGGTAACATCGGTCATGGCATGGACGCGGAACGTCCCTTGCTGAATTACTTCGGCAGCACTCTTGTTCAGCGTGGTCATCGACTGAACCGCGGCATCAATCCACCCAGGCTCGGCCTTGCCTTTCTTAATGGCCGTGGAGATCACGCCCGTCCCCAGCGCTTTGGTGAAGATGAGAGCGTCGCCCGGCTGGGCGCCGGCGTTGGCGAGAATCTTCTTGGGATGGATGAGTCCGGTTACCGCATATCCGAACTTGGTTTCGTCGTCGCGAATGCTATGGCCACCGATTACGGTGCAGCTAGCCTCGATCATCTTCGAGAGGCCGCCGGCGAGGATGCGCTCAAGAATTTCCAGATCGGCCTTCTCCGGAAAACATACCAAAGCCAGCGAGGTGACAGGTCTCCCACCCATCGCGTAAATGTCACTCAATGCATTGGTGGCGGCGATCTGGCCGAAGGTGTAGGGATCGTCGACGACCGGTGTGAAGAAATCGACCGTCTGCACCAGCGCCTGGTCGGGTCCGATTTGATACACTCCGGCGTCGTCGGCGTGGTCGAAGCCGACCAGAACATTGGGGTCGTGTTGCCGGGCTAATTTCCCAAGCACCGTGTCCAGCGCCGCCGGACTCAGCTTGGACGCTCAACCCGCAGCTTTTACCGACTCCGTCAACCGGAATGGCTTTACTTCGGACATGAAAGGCATTCTACGTAACGTGGAAGAGCGGCGCTTCAGCACCGCGTGAGGCGCCCCATATTCCATTCGGGCTTCAGCCCCCGGGAGAGCTCTGTGTGTGCGCTTCCTCGCGAATCTCGCTACTTCACCGCAACATCAGTCACCTGAATCTCCGGATACGCATGGTTCCATTGCGCAGAAATACTCTCAAACGTCAAACGAAAAGTCTTGCTTTGTCCCGGGCCCAACGGTGAGATGCTGAAATCGACAGCCTCAGGATACGGGCCGTCGGTTTTCAGCACCTGCATCGGAATATCCTCCCGCTGCGCCAGTTGTCCCATATCATCCTTGAAGTTGACTTCGACCATAACGTGCGTGACCGTCTTATCGCCTGTATTAGTAACGGTTCCGTCAACATAGCTGACGGTTGCTCCAACAAAATTCTCCGCCGCGCTCATCTTGAAATCGGAGAGCTTCAAGCTGGCAGCATAAGGCGGCGGTCCGGAGGCGGCTTTAGGCTGGCTGCGGAGAAGAAACGCAAAGATGACAGCGATCACGATCACGACAGTCACGGCAATGGCTATCGTGCGCCGGCTGGAGTCAGGCTCGTGGACTACCGGCGTTGGTTCGATCAGGCCGCCCATGAGGCGATTGTAGATGGTTGAGTTTTGATTGTCGATTTGAGCGAAGGAATCAGCAAAAACGCCCGTGATTTATTCGCCGCCCACCGTAAGCCCGTCAACGCGCAGGGTGGGAGAGGCCACGCTGCCGCGGAACTCCAGATCGTTCGCAATCTCAGAAATGTTGAAGAACATTTCTTTCAGGTTTCCCGCCACGGTGATTTCTTCCACCGGGTAAGCGAACTCTCCGCCGGAAATCCACAACCCCGAGGCCCCGCGCGAGTAGTCTCCCGTCACCAGGTTCGCGCCGTGGCCCAGAAACTCGGTCACATACAGGCCTTCTTTGATTTCAGAAATCAATTGCTTCGGCGTTCTGGGTCCGGGCTGCAGAAAATAGTTGCCCGGGCCGATCCCCGGCGTGCCCGCAAGTCCGCGCGAGGCATTGCCCGTGGTCTTGAGGCCCAGCTTTTTCGCCGTATAGGTATTCAAAAGATAAGAATTCAGCGTGCCGTTCTCAATAACAACCGTGCGGCGCGTGGGCACGCCCTCGCCATCGAACGGGCTGGTGCCAAAGCCGCCGGGCATGGTGCCATCGTCGATGATGTTTACGTTGTCGCCCGCGATTTTCTGCCCCAGCTTGCCCGCCAGAAACGAAGCGCCGCGATACACCGAGTCGCCGTTCACGCCTTCGAAAATGTGTTCGAGGATCGACGTGGCCACCATGGGATCGAAGATGATCGGCACCTGCGCCGTCTTCGCCTTGCGTGCGCCCAGCCTGCGCAACGTGCGCTCGGCCGCGACCTTCCCCACCTGCTCCGGAGATTCGAGCTTCGACAGCATTCGCGCCACCGAGTACCAATAATCGCGCTGCATCGCTCCATCTTCGGTTTGCGCGATTGGAACCGCCGAAATGGAACAATAAGACCGCCGATATTCCCCAACGAAACCGTGCGAGTTGGCCAGAACCTTGCGGCCGGTAGCGGCGTCGAACGATCCGCCTTCGGAATTCTTGATGCGCGGATCGAAATCGAACGCGGCTTTTTCAGCGCGCCGGGCGTAATCGATGCGATCCGGCCCGGGCAGGGAATAAACATCTTCGTGATACAGATCGAGATCGCCGGTGAGCGAGCCCAGCTGCGAAGCTTCGGGGATTCCGCCGAACGGATCTTCCGATGTGATCTTTGAAAGCTCCAGAGCAGACTTCACCATGCGGTCGAGGGCCGCAGCCGAGAAGTCGCTGGAGTAGGTGCTGGCGGCGCGCTGGCCATTGAAAACGCGGACGCCGATGGATCGCGATCCGGATTCCTTGAGCGTCTCGACCTGGCCAAGGCGCACCAGCGTGGAGAATTCGTCGCCTTCGCGCACTACGCACTCGGCAGCCGTTGCGCCGCCATTCATGGCGCGGCGGACGATGTCCTGCGCGAGGGAGCGAAGGTCGGTTTCCAGTTTCGGAGTTTCTAATTCGACTTGAGACATAGACGTCTTGAGCAGTCAAGATTGAAGCAAAAAGCAGATTCCGCGCCGCTAAAGCGGTTCGGAATGACAAGCCTTTAAAATCCGTGCAAATCCGTTGCAATGTCTTACTGCATAAACCCGCCAGGATCCTTCTTCGCCGTCCCGCCCACAGTCAGCCGGTCGATTTTAATGGTCGGAATGCCCACGCCCACCGGCACAGCCTGTCCATCTTTGCCGCAGGTGCCGACGCCTTCGTCGAGCTTCAAATCGTTGCCCACCATCGAGACCCGCGTCAGCACATCCGGCCCGTTGCCGATCAGCGTTGCGCCCTTGATCGGCGCGGTGATCTGCCCCTCTTCGATCATGTAGGCTTCCGAAGCTCCGAACACGAACTTGCCGTTGGTGATGTCGACCTGGCCCCCGCCGAAATTCACCGCGTAAATCCCGCGCTTCACCGAGCGAATAATGTCTTCCGGATTATCCTGCCCCGCCAGCATATAAGTATTCGTCATGCGCGGCATCGGGATGTGCTCATAGCTTTCGCGCCGCCCATTTCCGGTGTCGGCGATGCCCATCAGCCGCGCCGAAAGCTTGTCGCTCAAATATCCCTTCAGGATTCCTTTTTCAATCAGAACCGTTTCCTGCGTGGGCTCGCCTTCGTCATCCACGTTCAAAGACCCGCGCCGCCACGGCATCGTGCCGTTGTCGATCACCGTGCAGCCTTCGCTGGCTACGCGCTTGCCAATCAGACCGGCGAAAGCAGAAGTTTTCTTGCGATTGAAATCGGCTTCCAGCCCGTGCCCGACGGCCTCATGCAACAAAACGCCGGGCCATCCCGGACCGAGAACTACTTCCATTTCTCCAGCGGGAGCCTCGCGTGCATCGAGTTGCAGAATCGCCTGCCGCGCCGCTTCTTTCGCGAAGAATTCCGGATTCTTGTCGCCGAAGAAAAAGTCGAGCGCCACGCGTCCGCCGCCGCCGGAGCCGCCGCGAGCCGAATTGTTTTCGGTTTTAGCGATACACGAAACATTCAAGCGGGCCAGCGGCTGAGAATCCTCCGCGAAAGTTCCGTCCGAACCAACGACAAGAATGTTCCGCAACTCGTCGGAATAACTGGCGCGAACTTCCTGAATACGCGGATCATAAGCGCGCGCCGCCTTGTCCGCACGCATCACCAGCTCAACCTTCGCTGTGATTTCGGCATCGACCGATGGCAGCGTCACGGGATACAGGCTGCGCGCCGCTGTCTGTTGAAAGCCAGCCACCGGCGTCTTCGCCGGAGCGCTGGCAATCAGCGCCGCCGTTCGCGCCGCATGCAGAATGCGGCTGGAGGAAAGATCGTCCGTATAAGCGTACCCTGTGCGCTCGCCAGAGACCACGCGTACGCCGCAGCCCGCCGAAATGCCCTGCGACGCCGACTTCACCATCGACTCATCCACCATCAGCGATGTCGATGACAAATATTCGAAATAGAGGTCAGCGTAATCGCCGCCTGCCGAAAGCGCAGCTCCCAGATAATGTTCGAGGTCGTTTTCGGTGACGCCGTAGTGGTCGAAGAAAAAGCGTTGCCGGTCGGCGAGAGATTGTTTATCTAAAGTTTTATTCACCAGACTTTTATTCACCAGGCTTTTACCCACGTCGATTAGATGCCGCCGGGCTAGTGGCAGACTCAGTTGGCGGATTCCCTCATTATCCCACACAGGCCTGAAACCGGCTGTCGGAACATCCACAGCCGGAGTGTGACGATGGTCACATGTCACAGACGGCCGACCCGCACAGGCTGCACAATGCGTGAGCGAGTGCCCATGTCGACTGTAACGGTGCAGGCCCTTACTCGGACGGTGCAAGACTTCCTCAGTGAGGCCGCGGGCGCCGTCGTGCTGGAAAACGGCGCGGTCGCCTTTGATCTGTCTCAGTCGAAATATTCCATCTCCGGCGAATACAACCGCTGTCTGCTGCACCTGTGGTCGCCGGAGCGAAATGCGGTGCGCCGGGTGCTGGATGCGGAAGTCAAGAATGGCACGTTGCGTTTGGCCGTGCAGAAGCTCGGCCAGGCCCGGCCGTCGAAGCTGGAAATCTGTCGCGAACGCGACCGCCGTTCACCTACCGCCCGGCGAGCGGGCCGCGCTGCCTATGAGCAAAAGCTGCGCCGCACGCTGGAACGGCACTTTCCCGATTACAAAATAACCAGGCTGACGAGTGGCGTCGACCTGGAGAAATCCTTCGGCCCAATTTATGCGCGAGGTGTGGTCCGGAAGGGAAGATCGGCTTTCGCGGTGCTCGGCGTAAACGCGCAGGAAACGCAGGCCTCCATCGACGCGGCGCTCACCTTCGGCATTCTGTGGCTCGACGTATGCCGGCAGACTCAAACTACGAATCTGCTGCTGGAAGGCCTGAAAATGTTTGTCCCCTCTGGAACCTCCGCGCTGGCGCGCGAGCGCATGGCAAATCTGAACCGCGCTGCTGCCAAGTGGCTCCTCTACGAACTGGACGAACGGCACGATGCGCTGATCGAAATCGACTGCTCCGATCGCGGCAATGTTGCGACTCATCTGGTGCACGCCGTTGACGATCGGGCTGCCCGCGAGCGTTTCAAAGATTCGATTGCGAGAGTTCAGGCACTGCTGCCAAGTTGCGAAGTCGAAATCTTGTCGGCTGCAGAAGTCGCTTTCCGCTGGCGCGGGCTGGAGTTCGCGCGGGCGCGGTTCGGATGCATTCCTGGATCATTTTGCAGCACCCAGGAGATTGTCTTCGGCGTGGGCGCCGAGGAGCGGGTTCTCGAGCCGCGCAACCAGGACGAGTTCACGCAACTGGCCCATTGCCTGCGCGATACTCGCCATCTTTATGGGCCGCGTAATCATCCGCTGTGGCGCCTGCGTCCTGAGCGCTGGCTGGAGTCGCTGGTGCTCGGCGACGTGAGCGTGGTCGACGGGCGGTTGGAGCCCTCGTGCCGCTATTCGCAGGTTCCCGCATTTTCCGCCGCTGACCGCGCCATGATTGACGTTCTTAGCACAACGCATGAGGGACGCCTGGCCGTGGTCGAACTGAAAGCCGATGAGGACATCCACCTGCCGCTGCAGGGACTGGATTACTGGTCGCGAGTCGAGTGGCACCATGCGCGCGTCGAATTTCCTCGCTTTGGATATTTCGAGGGTCGCCAGCTGTCTTCCGAGAAGCCGCTGCTATTTCTCGTGGCTCCAGCCCTGCACGTGCATCCCGCCACCGATATCCTGCTGCGCTACATCTCCACTGAAATTGAATGGGAATTCGTAGGGATTGACGAACGCTGGCGTGAGGGAGTAAAGGTCGTCTTCCGCAAGCGATCCTCGGCTAAGCGAAGCCTCTATCCAGCCTTAACCGCCTAAGGCCTTTTCCCGCGAAAACTACTGTCTAGACCTGAAGCGTGTAAGGTGTTTGCCCGTGCGGAGTATTCCATTTCCGTAACACTTCAAAAAAAATCTGCATACCGTGCGCGGATGTGAGTTAACATGCCGCGGTTCTTGGTCTGCAGGTACGGCTGAACAGCCGAACGTCTCAGACCTGAGAATCAAAAACAAGAGGATAAAAAAAATGAGAAGAAATCCTTCCCCACTGCGGGTGCGGATTGCGCTTGTCTGCGCGGCCGTGCTCTTGTTGTTCACCATCCCAGGACAGGCCCAGTCGCAGCAACTATTGACGCGTCATGTGCGCGATGAGGTTGCCAATGGGCGGGCGCAGTTCGTCGGGCGACTCCCGGCAACGCAGACCCTCCGCTTCGACATTTCTCTGCCCCTGCGCGATCGCGCCGGGTTGCAGAGTTTCAACCAGGAAGTCCAGGACCCCGCCAGCCCCTCCTACCATCAGTTCCTCACGCCGCAGGAGTTTACCGCCAGGTTCGGCCCCACCCAGGAAAATTGGGAAGCCCTGGTTGCCTTCGCGAAAGCGAGCGGCTTCCAGGTCATCAGCGGAGACCTCAAAGGCCGTGACCTGAGGCTCACCGGCACGGTGGCAAACATCGAGAAGGCCTTCCATGTGACCATCGGGAACTACCAGGACCTCACCGACAACCACACATTCTTTGCGATAGATCGGGAGCCCACCGTCGACCTTCCATTCCAGCTTTGGCACATTACCGGTTTGGATAACGATTCCAGGCCACACCCGCTCTATGTCAAGAAGAGCGACTACGCGAAGGCTCATGGGATCGATCCCGACAAGGTTGTGCCCCACGCCACCACCGGCTCCGGCCCTTCAGCTTCTTTCCTGGGCAGCGACATGCGCGCGGCCTATTACGGTGGAACGGCGCTCACCGGCACTGGCCAGACTATCGGCCTCTTCGAATTTCTGGGCACCGATTTGGCCGACTTGACCACGTACTACAAAAACGTGGGCCAAACCGAACCTTACACTCCCACTCTCATCTCAACGGGCGGGTATAGCACGAGCTGCACTGAGAGCAGCGGATGCGATGACACCGAGCAGACGTTGGACATGACGCAGGCGATGGGCATGGCCCCAGGCACCACGATGCTCTATATGTACGTTTGCGGCAACGCCTCGACGATCAGCGACACTGACTGCATTAGCGCGATGGTTTCGGATACGGACGCTCCAATATCCAAGCAGATCAGCTGCTCGTGGGGATGGACGCCGGCAGATCCCAGCACTCTGGATCCGTACTTTGAGCAGATGGCGTCGCAAGGCCAGAACTTCTTTGCCGCGTCTGGCGACAGTTCGGCTTGGTCTTCGTCGAACGAAGCGTGGCCGGCGGACGATGCGAATATCGTCTCCGTTGGCGGCACGGACCTCACAACCTCCAGCGCGGCTGGCCCGTGGAAATCGGAAACCGCATGGGCAGACAGCGGCGGTGGCAACTCCCCAGACAGCATCGCGATCCCCTCGTGGCAAACACCCGTGGATGGATGCTCCGGTTGTTCAAAGACCCTTCGGAACGGCCCGGACGTTTCCGCCAACGCGAACTTCACCTTCTACGTTTGCGCCGACCAAACTACTTGTACGGCGAACGACTACGGCGGAACCAGCTTTGCGGCTCCCATGTGGGCCGGCTACCTGGCTCTGGCCAATCAACAGGCCGCATCGAACGGCGAGTCGATCGGATTCATCAATCCAATCATTTACCCGGCGGCCGAAGGGTCCGGCTATGCCACGGACTTCCACGACATTACCAGCGGAAGCTGCGGCAAGTACTCGGCAGCAACCGGATTCGATCTGTGCACCGGCTGGGGCAGCCCGAATACGACCGGGCTCATCAACCTGTTGGCTGGCTCTGCGACGCCAAGCTTCACGCTTTCGGATTCGCCAACCAGTCTGACGGTTACCCAGGGCAGCAGCGGCACCAGCACCATCACAGTGCACGATGTGAACGGATTCTCCGGCAGCGTAACGCTGGCTGCATCCGGCTTGCCCAGCGGCGTAACCGCGACCTTCGGCACCAACCCCACAACCGGGACCAGCGTGCTGACCCTCACCGCCAGCTCGACGGCCACCACTGGAACCTCCACGGTGACCATCACCGGAACCTCCGGCAGCCTGACCGCGACCACTACGCTCGCGCTCACGGTCAGCTCAACCACATCGCCCGCCTTCAGCGTCAGCGCATCGCCGACGTCGGTAACCGTAACTCAGGGCGCCAGCGGAACCAGCACGATCACCGTCAGCAGCACAGGCGGTTTCAATTCCGCAACCACGCTGAGCGCGTCTGGCCTGCCCTCGGGGGTAACGGCCACGTTCTCCACCAATCCCGTAACTCCGCCGGCGAACGGCAGCGCAACCTCAACCCTCACGCTGACTGCTTCCGCCAGCGCTACGGTCGGCACGGCTACGGTAACCATCACCGGAACTTCGGGCTCGACCAGTCATAGCACCACCGTTTCCCTCACGGTGAACGCCTCTTCGGGAACGAAGAACTTCACCCTGTCCCTGTCCCCCGCTTCTTTCACCATCGATGACGGAGGCAGCAAATCAACTACCCTCACCGTCACCAGCGTGAATGGATTCCATTCTGCTGTTACCTTGAGCGTGAACGAATTCCCCACCGACGTTTCGGCGACGGCCTCGGCCAACCCCGTAACGCCGCCGGCCAATGGAAGCACGACCGTAACCATCACCTGGAGCGCTTCCCGGCGAGCGCCAACCGGAACCACAACCATCGAGCTGATTGGGACTTCCGGATCGCTCACCAACGAAATACCCGTCACAATAACCGTGGCGCCTTGAGGAACTGATTAGTGTGTAAAGCAATCGAGCCGGCCCGAAAGGGCCGGCTCATTTTTGCGAAAGTGCCTACTAACCGCGAATAGACTGGAACCGACGGGAAGCTCCCTATTTCCGAGATCAGGAGTATTTCCTGTCTCGAGATTTCCCCGTCAATTTAGGATGCTCGGCCCTGGCGCTTCTCAATGTCCCCTGCTCTTGCCGGCTCCTCAGCTTTATGGTAGTCGGTGTCGTCCTTGCGTCCATGTTGGGGTTCACGTTTCCGCTGCTCGATCCGCTGCGTCCGTTGTCTGTCTTCTGGTGCTTGTCCGTTTCCCGGTACTTCGCTCATCTGTTTGCTCCTTAAGATATAGCAACGTCCTTGCCTTTCCCTGCGCCCAAATCTCGAGAGGGTCTCCCCCGCCTGTTTCGTAAATCCGGCGGCAGGCTGTCCCTTGGAACCAAACTTTAGTGTTTTCGTTTTAGCCCCTCTATCTTTTCTGTTTGCCGACGATCCTCTTCTTGTTGCGCCTTTTCTCTTTCCTTTCGAGTCTCTTCCTTCTGACTCTCGATCCGGGCACTCTCTTCCTGCCTTTCGTTGCGTTGTTGTGCGTGAAAGGAAATGTCCGTCATTTTGCTGCTCCTTGACTCTGATTCCTTGCGCCAACATGGTCAGGAGGCTGCTTGTTGTCTTCAAGGCCCTCCACGATGCAATTCGTATTCCACTCGATGTGGGCGGCTACTACTCGCAGGTCTAGCTTGAGAGCGATCCGTTCGCTGTTCTCCGCAATTTCGACGATGAAGTCCTCCGCCACTGTCTCTCCGGGCTCAATCCAGGCATGATCCTTGAAAACCTCTAGTACCCCAATTATTTCGGTGGCTGGCTCTGTCAGACCATCACTCACATCAGATTCCTTGAGGTCGTATACGACGATTGCCGTTCCCTTCTGCTCAACTGGAAACTTGGATAATCCGACATTTTTCATTTGAGCGTTTCCTGAGAGCAACAGCCCAGCCCTGCCCTTCAACTTTCTAGCTGAAATGTTAAGCTCCAGCCTCTTCTTGAAAGTGCGGCCTCTGATGTAATTCACATAACCCCAGGCGGCCCCAATGATGACAGCGGCGACCTTAGTCGACTTGTCGACAATATCGAGGGCGGACGAAAAATGGGAAGGTTCAGGGGCCGGGGGGACAACCATACAAATGCTTCCGAAGTGAACGAAACGAATATAGCTCCGCCTTCGGAAACCTTCAATCGAAAACTTGCGAGGGGGGTTAACGGGCGAATAGGTCGCGAAGACGAGGCGTTCCCCAATGCTCCATAGATAGGGCCAGCCTCAGCCCTTCCAATCCCCCAGCAATCGCCGCACGTCGACCAGTTGCCCCACGTGGTAAGCGTTGTGATCGGCCAGCAGCAGCGCCTCGCGCAGAATGCTCTGCCCGTCGCCCCACCCGATGCGAGCGTACAGGTTGGTCTTCGGATTCCCAACCAGATCCTGCATCGCCTTCAGATCCTTGCGGAATTGCTGCACGCTCTTGTTCCACGCCGCCGTGCTCGGCGGAGCTTCCGTCTTCGGCCAATAGTCGTCCGGCCACTTCGGCGACTTATATTTGGCGTTGCGGCTGAACTCGAGAATGTCCCACTGCGCCAACCGCAGATGCTCAAGCAGCATCCAGGCCGAGTGCGGTAATCCCTCAGGCTTCACGCCCCGCAACTTCTCTGGCATATCTTTCACCGCATCTTCAAACCGGGCATGAGCCCCGCCCCCGTTCAGAAGATCGAGCAGGTGCTCGCGCAGTTGTTTGCTGTTTGGATCTTTGACGGGCATGTCGATAGCCTTCCTAAAAGACATTCTTCTACCACAGAGACACAGAGGAAAACCTGGATTTGGGTTTTGCAGATTGCGGGTTTATCCGTGTCTCTGTGCCTCTGTGGTGAAAAATTTAGTTCACTGATTGACCTCCGCCGCCTCGCCTCGCAGCACGCGCCCGATTCCGCGCACGATCCGGCGCATCGGAAGCACTCCCTTGTCATCCGCAAGAAATATTTCTCCCATACGGCTGCCGCGATAGTACCAGCGCTTCAGCAGCGCCAGATGCTCCATGGTTTCCAGCGCCGGACGCGCTTTCGCACCCGGCAGCGCGTCGAGCACGGCCTGCACCCGCGACTCCATGGATTGCGATTTCGCATGCTCCGCAGGTTGGATGCAGAAAGCTACGGGCCCGGAGATCGCTCCACTTTCCACGCGAAAAAAAGTGACCGAATCCGCAACGTGGCAAGGCTGAACCATCAGCGCCGAAAGCCCGTCGAGGCGGCGGACGATCTCCGGAAACTGGCTCACTATCGGTTTCAACTTCTCCAGACGCAGGTGAATGGCGGCAGCATCTTCAAATGCCAGATTCGCCGACGCAGCCTCGCGCTGCGCCGAAAACTCCCGCACCATGGACTCGCCCCCGGAATCGAAATACGCCTGCACGCGCCTCACTTCCGTCGAATATTCCTCGTCCGTGCAGCCCTTGAAGCAAGGCGCAAGGCACATCTTCATCTCGGAATAGATGCAACCCGGAAACTGAGGGTCGGGATGCAGATCGTCCACGCAGCGCCGCATCTTGAAAAAGTCGAGCGAATCGTTCATAAACTTTTCCGCAGCCGCGCGGGACTGGAATGGCCCGTAAAAAAGATTCCGCCCATTCAGTCGTCCCAGCCGCGTGGTGATGGAGGCTCGCGGATATTCGTTTTCCAGATGCAGCTTCACCAGCGGCGCGAAGCGGAACCGCATGCGGTTGGCGTACGTCCTGGGAAAAGTTTCGCGCAGAACTCGATAGAGTAAGAAGCCGGATTCGAAGTCCGAACCGGTCGCCGTGTACTCGATTGAACGGACGCGATCGCGCAGATTGAGTCTCTTCGTGCGCTCTTCAACCGGACCCAGCAACCGCTGCAGGCGCCGGCGCAAGTTGGCAGTCTTGCTGACGTAAGGTTCTGCCTGCGCATCTTCGCCACGCAGCAGAAACACCGCTGGCGCGGCGGGGACCGCAGCGAAGACTCCCGCATCGCGTTCAGCCGCGAATTCCAGCCGCTCAGTCAGCACGAAATCATTCTAGTGCTTTGCGGCTTCGTATCAGCCGATTCGTATCGGGGGTATGCTTTCAGGCATACCGCAAGCGCCGCGTGTTCGCGCGCCTTCAGGGCGCTTACATCCCTGAGTTCCCAATCCGTGAAAATCCGTGCAGATCGGTGGCAAGGCGAGTCACAGCCCTCCGTGGAACTGTCCGAAATGGTAGGCCAGCATCACCGACATGATCAGGATGCCTGCCCCGAGCACGAACACATGCAGGGTCTTGCGCAGATCGAAACTTCCCACACGACACACCAGCAGGTAGCCGACACAGAGATTGAAAACACCCCACAAAACATTCACCACCGAAGAGGACAGACCTACGCCGGGTGGCTTCGCGAACGGACTCTGAAAGGCGTGACCCGAGATTCCATTGCCGAGATGAGGCAGCGCGTTCGCCAGGAATGCTCCGCCGAAAAAGTACGATAGGTAGTGATACCAGCGCATGGTTGCTCCCTTCTGGAAACAAGCGCGAAATCATTTTAGTGCGTCGCGGATTCGTATCAGAGTGTCTTGCGAATTCGTATCAGCGGATTTGTGCCAGCCGATTCGTATCAGGGTATGCCTTCAGGCGCTGACATCCCGTAGTTCCAAATCCGCGAAAAATCCCTGGAAGGTCCGAAGCAGAAGCTTTACCGGAAACTCGCGCTCCGGAACTTCTGGCGAAAATCCTCGCCATCCATCTTGATGACCCGGCACATCTCATGCAGGCGGGAGCGCATGCGTTCTCCGATGCGGTCACCGAGAGTTTCGGCACGCGTGGCCGCCCGCGCCGCAGAAACAGATCCGTTCGCCCCAGCCGCGGGCTGATCCTCAAAATTGGTTGTAATAATAGTCGTGCGGTTGTCGTTATATCGACTGTTCAGGATAAGGCTGACCGTGTCCCAAACCCACTCCGTCGGCTTCACCGCGCCCAACTCATCGAGAACCAGAACGTCAATTTCGAAAACCGGACGAAGAACATCCAGCTCGGTGGTTTGAACCGTGGAGTTATACGAATTCTGGATCTCTTTCAGCAGTTCGCGATAATCGTAGAACAGGCAGGGAACACCTTTGTTAATCAGCTCCTTGGTGATCCCGACTGCCAGATGAGTCTTGCCCGTCCCAATCTTTCCAATGATCAGCAGGCCCGTGCCATCGCGTGGATCGTACTCCTGCGCGAACCGGGAAGCGGAGAGTTGCGCGAAGGCCAATGAGGGATGAGCTCCCGGAAAATCCGTTGTGTAGCTGGCGAGTTCACAATGTTCATAACGCCGGGGAATTCGTGCCGCCGCCAGCAGCGACTGCGCCCGCGCCCGCAGTTGGCAGTCGCACCGCGTCACCCGCCGGTTTTTCGGCGCGTCAGCGCTGGCCGGAAGCGTCTTCCATCCCGTCCCGCCACACAGCGGGCAAACCTCGGCTTGTGTCTTGACCAGCCTCAACCCCGCCTCGTCGACTCTGACTCTGCCCAAACCGGACCCCTCTTAATCTGTCTTCTCTGACTTTGCACCCGCACTCGACTTCCCCGCAAGTGCGAAACCAGAGCTGCCTGTGTACAACCTGTGCAGCCATCATCGCACCTGTGGGAAAACCAGTGATTCAGTGATCAGTGGTCAGTGGTCAGTGATCAGTGACCAGCGAACAACATTGCCCTACTAGTCCTTACTGGCCACTGCCCACTGCTCACGCTGCTCCAACCAATTGACTACGCTAATTCCTCGGAGGTAGCCTGTTTCGTGACGCAGTGGAGGGTCAAATGAGGCCCATCTCAGTGTTGGTAACCGCTCCCATACTTCTGAGCCTTAGCCTGGGCTCACAACTCGCGGCACAAATAATGCACATCGCCAATGCACCGTTCACCGCCACAGTGAAGTACACAACGGATGGCGGACTAACCTATTCAACCGAACAGTTGGCTAGGGCCAGCAACGGAAGCACCTATATCGCTTCGAAGGCCAAAGATGGCCACCCCGTATGGATTCATATTGAGGACGTTCCGAACAATCGCATAATCGAGCTGTCTGCGCAGCCTCCGTCCTACACCTATCGCTTTGTGGAGGCGCCCAAAGGCGGATTTTGGATCGATTCTATCGACAGTTACCGCGAAAGACTGCAGCGCTTTCAGGATTCCTGGGTGCAAAACCCTGACCGTGACGAACCCCCGGGCGGCCGTGTTCATCGGATCATCTTCGGCACGAAGCAGGAAAACGGAATGACCCTCTTCGGAGAGAGAGCCGAGTTTACCTTGGAAAATGGGGAGAAGCGTACGGAGGAGAAGTGGGAATCTGACCTGGGTCTGACCGTGAGCCGGATAACAGACTGGCACGGAGAAACCCGTGTCCGGACGGTCACGGATGTTGAACGCGTTGAGCCCAACCCCATCCTGTTCGAGATCCCCAAGGAATACCTTCCCCACAACGATCCATTGCTCGAAGCCAAGACAGTCTTCGTCGAAAACAGGACCGGAGACGCGAAGGTGAAGGCCGCCGTCGAGAGGGTATTCAATAACTGGAAGCACATGACCATTACAGCTATGAACAATAGCTGGAAGCAAATATCCGTCACCGATACGAGAGAGAAGGCGGATCTTATCGCGGTCTTCACCAAAACCACGAAAACCGATCTCGATCCCGGCATCGAGATGAGGGTATACGTGCCAAACTCCGGGGAGCCTCTTTTTACAACCCACTCAAATCTAGCCCCGCCCATAAACCCGAACCTTAGCGATTCCTACATTGCGACAAACTGCGTAGATGCCCTGTGGGGCAGGATCGCGAACACGCGCATTGGCCTTATAGACACTCCGCGCTCACTGGCAACTGATCACTGACCACCGCCCACTGCTCCCAAAACCCGCCCCGCCAGCCCCAATCCGGGACACGGGGGTGCAGAACAGGCTTCCGGCGCGGATTTTCACAGTTGACATTCTCCGTGGAGAGAGGACAATACCACCCGTCGGGTTTTCCCAACTCAATCTACAGGCTTTTCCTCCCGGTGAGCTGCATGAGAGCTGGGCATGTGGGCTGAGTATGAAAGAGACCTGCAAGGAGAAACTATGAACAAAGCCGATCTGGTTGATAAGATCGCAGGCGCGTGCGAGATCAGCAAGGCGCAGGCCGCCACTGCGATTGATACCGCCGTGAGCAGCATTACCGGTGCGTTGCGGAAAGGAGATCGTGTAGCTCTGATAGGTTTCGGCACTTTCTCGGTGTCACAGAGAAAGGCACGAAATGGGCGCAATCCGCAAACCGGCGCTACTATCAAGATCGCTGCCCGCAAGGTCGCGAAATTTACCCCTGGGGCGGAACTTAAGAAAACCGTAAACAAGAAGTAGCAAAAACAAATCCTGAGTTCCACGAAAGCGGCAAGGGGTCGGCCCTGCCGCTTTCGCTATTTGCGAAATTTCAGCCCGCTTTGTAGCGGCACGATTCGCATCAGGGTATGTCTTCGGGCATACCGCAGACGCTGCGTTTTCCATAGTGCCTTCAGGCGCTGCGCCGGCTCGTTCACGCCTCAGATCCTCATCGCGTGACTCGCCACCCGGGAAGCGGTACTCTCAACTGGCATGATTGCTCATTTGCGCGGAAAACTGCTGGCCAAGCATCCCAACCAAATCGTGGTTGAGACCGGCGGCGTCGGCTACGAATTGAATATCAGCGTCCCCACTTTTTCCGAACTGCCCGCAATCGGCTCCGAAGTCGCACTACACGCGCACACGCATGTCCGTGAGGATTTAATCGCCCTCTACGGATTTCTCCGCCCCGAAGAGAAGCAGCTGTTCGAGAAGCTAATCACCGTAAGCGGCATCGGACCGAAACTGGCCATCACCATTCTGAGCGGGATGGCGGCCGATGAACTCGCGGCCGCCATTCGCGGCAACGACCTCATCCGCCTCACTAAAATCCCCGGCATCGGCAAGAAAACAGCCGAGCGCATGGTGCTGGAACTCCGCGACAAGCTGCCCGCTGTCACCGGAGTATCGGCGCCGACCATCCCGGCGATGAGTGCCACCGAAGAAGATGTTCTCTCCGCCCTGGTCAACCTCGGCTATCAGCGCGCGGCAGCTGAGAAAGCGCTGGCAAACATCGTTAAGGCCGCCGCCAGAGCCGAGAAGCCGCCCTCATTCGACGCAATATTCCGGGAAACTCTTTCCGCTCTCTCGAAGTAGCGAAACGACTACGCCCGCGCGCCCTCGCTGCACCACTTCTCCATCGCGGTCAACTCGTTACTGTAGAATGTCTCACGGCAGCAGATCCGGGCCCGTAGCTCAGCGGTTAGAGCAGTGGACTCATAATCCATTGGTCCAAGGTTCAAATCCTTGCGGGCCCACCATCCCGTTCCTCAACCGTATCTGTACCTCAACCGTTTTACACTTTCCCCCTGAGCCATCCGCTGCAAATCCGGAATCAGTTCAGCGCCCCGGATTTGCGGAGATTCGCCGCCAATGTGACAATGGCTGTATGCACAAATCCTTCACCATCGCGTTCATCTTATTGACGGCTGGAATCTTGTCTCCGGGAAATGTCCTGGCCCAGCAGACTCCGGCCGCGCCGACTCCACCAGCCTCGCAGAGCTCCGGCACTGCAGCCAAGACTCCCTCGGCAAAGCGGCCCGCCACGGCGGCGAAGACCGCCGCTCCACTTGTTCTCAAAACTCAGAAAGACAAATTCAGCTACGCGCTCGGCATGAAGATGGGGTCGAACTTCCAGAAGCAGTCGGTTCCGGTGGATCCGGCGATTTTGGCGCGCGGCATTAAAGACGCAATGGCCGGTGGAAAGACCCTGCTCACCGACGATGAGGCGCAGGCCGCCATCATGGCGGTGCAGACAGAAGTGCGAAAACAGCAAGATGAAAAAAGGCAGGAAGCCGGCGCGGCCAACAAAAAAGAAGGCGACGCCTTTCTGGCGGAGAACAAAGCGAAAGATGGCGTGGTCACGTCGCCGAGCGGCCTGCAATACAAAATTATCACCGCGGGCACAGGGCCGAAGCCGACAGCGAGCGACTCGGTGGTCTGCAATTATCGCGGAACCTTTATCAACGGCAACGAGTTCGACAGCTCCTACAAGCGCGGCCAGCCCGCCACATTTCCTGTGACAGGAGTCATTAAGGGCTGGACCGAGGCACTCCAACTCATGCCCGTTGGGTCGAAGTGGCAACTCTTCATTCCCTCCGATCTCGCTTATGGCGACTCCGGCCGCCCCGGCATCGAGCCCAACTCCACGCTTATCTTCGAAGTCGAACTTCTTTCCATCGAGGACAAGAGCAAGGACAAGGCTCCCGAGAAGCCGGAGGAAAAGAAAGAGGACAAGCCGCAGGAAAAGCAATAGTTCCACCCGGCTCGGGCTTCGGGCTCCGGCGAACAACTTTTGCCGAAGCCCGATAGCCGTAACCTTTGTTGAAAGTTTGATCTAAGATTACCGACTCAAGGAAGCGTATGGCGCACACTGTATTCTGCGTGAAATTGAAAAGAGAACTGCCGGGGCTCGACGAGCCTCCCTTCGACAATGATCTCGGCCGCAAGGTCTATGAGAACGTGTCGCAGGAAGCCTGGCGGATGTGGACCGAACACTGCAAGATGCTGCTCAACGAATACCGCCTGAACCCTGCCCGCCGCGAAGATCAGGAGGTCATCGTCAAACAGCTCGACCAGTTTTTCTTCGGAGAAGGTTCAGCCGTGCCCAAGGAATATGTTCCGCCCGTGCAGAAATAAAGAACTCAAGTTACGGCCACCGCGTTGAACAGCCTGCTGAAAAACTCACGGGTCGTATCATGGGTCGTATCAGGGTATGCCTTCGGGTATACCGCAAGTGCCGCATTTTAAATAGCGCCTTTAGGCGCTGCTCCCCTGCATCCGAGTTTTTCAGCAAACTGTGAAGCCCGCGTTGAGTTGGGCTTTATGGGCATTCGTAAGGT
>Ga0209380_10000539_pt1 | contig 26657 bp, 15 predicted proteins | sample HubBroMetageWFT6_FD_188347 | JGI IMG/M metagenome (GOLD analysis project Ga0209380, IMG submission 188347) | Warmed and freeze-thawed soil microbial communities from the Hubbard Brook experimental Forest, New Hampshire - Hubbard Brook CCASE Soil... | ecosystem: Environmental > Terrestrial >... | reverse complement strand
ACAGACCTACAAACAGAAATCGACGCAAGTCACAGAAAAACAAAGGACGGAAAAATTTCTAACCGGGGCCAATGCACATTAGAGATTCCGCGGAAATCGCCGAGTTTCAATCCCGTTTCGCGCGTTCGCATGCCCAACTACCCTTCAGCACCCATCGGCTACCAGATATATACCGCGCTGATGCGCGGCGGGCCGGAGCGGTCTCCAATGATCTGCGTTTCGAGAACAATTTCAATGTTCTTCCGTTTCCAATCGCCCGATACCTGCTTCAGCATTTCTTCCATGCGATTCTCGTCCACCAGAAACTCACCCGCAGCGACCGTGCCGCCGCGGCCGATGCCTGCGCCTACGACTACCAATTGCTCGATATTGGGATCGGTGAAGCGCGCGACGATGGCATAGTCCGAGTACGTTCCCGTCTGTTGTTGCGAACGGTCCATCATCCAGTTGTGTTTTCCGGGATTGGAACGGTCCTCGATCCAGAGTTTCTTCATTGCCGCATCGTTAGCAAAGTGAAAATGTAAAGGAGAGGTCAACCGCAACGTCCAGGTGTTGTCGAATGCTCCGATGAAGATCGAGGGGCCCCGCCGTAGATCCGTCAGAGTGGTGTTTGATTCACCAAGCACGCGGGAGGTCTTTCCGTAGGTGCGAAGCAGCGCGGCAATGTTTACGAGAGGACTTACGTCGTCAATGATGAGGGTGACCATGCTATCGGGCAACGTAATTTCGTGAAGTGGGTCCGCGGCATCGCGCAGGCGTATGGTGGAGTACTGACTTTGGTCCGCCACGCATATGAACACCGGATTCGGCGAGTTCACGAATGGGTCCCAAAATTGTCTCAAGACCGGGGGACGGGATGCACGCCATAGCGTCGTCGAAGCAATCACAACCACCAGCACGGCTAGCGCAAATGTTAGCGTCCTACCCGCCGTAAAAATTCGTTTCGTTTGGGGAGCAATGGAGAGTGTCGAAGCGGGCTGGGCTTTGATGGCACCTGAACCATCGTTCGGCGATTCCAGAGAACCTGCCGGAAGACCACTAGGATGGCCGGGCCAGTAAAACTGCGGGGCATAAGATCCAGCGGGCAAGAACAGCCGAATTTCGTGGCTATGCTTGGGGTCTTGATAATACTGTTCGATACGTTTGCGAATTTCCGCCGCAGTCACCCGAACAATAGGGTCCGTGTTAGTGTCGTAGTCGGCGGGACGCTCGAAGATTTCGATACCAAGGATGCGCTCTTTGAGCTGGTCAGTCTGACCGGCTAATACGCGCGCAACAGCAAACCTCAAGAAACTGGGATATCTCTTGCTGGAATGGAATAAAGGCGAAGCGAGCAGCAGTTCGAGTTGCTGTTGAACGGCACCCTTTTCGACTTCGCTACACGGTGTCCAGTTTTCAGTTACCTGCTCAGGTTGCAATATATCCCACCCACGCCCTGGTGACGAGTGTTTTGCATCGCGAAACAGATTAAATTTTCTATAAGAATGGTCTGTTTTTTGGATACTACTGCGCTTTAATGGCGGCTGCAACGTAAAAAGACAAATCCGCAAGCGCTTTTCGGTAGTTCTTGCTTCGCCACAAGTTGTTGGAAATAATCGTTGTACTGAGCTGTTCCCGCTCTTATCCTTCTTATCCTGCTCCTTTAACCTGCAAACACTTGCCAGATTCGCTGCGAGTTTCATATAAGTGGCAAGGCTATCGTGTCTTTTCGTTCCCGTGCAAAATCCTTGCACGGCTTACGGGGTTAGTGGGTTTTGCAGGGGTGTTCGGAGCAGTTCCAAGCGAAATTTAGACGTCATCCAAAGCAGAGGGGGTGTGTCTTTATGTCAGCTAGAGAACATTCGTGGACGCTACGCTTTTTGCTAGTCGCTCTGGCACTTCTGTTCGTGGGCGGCAACCCGCTCTACGGTCAGTCGTCCGCCGCATTCACAGCCACGCTGAGCGGCCGCGTCACTGACCCGGCGGGCTTGGCTGTAAAAGGCGCGACGGTAACCCTCGCCAGCCCCGAGCAAGGTATTTCGCGCACGTCTTCCACCGAAGATGCCGGCCTCTACGTTTTTACCTTCCTGCCCGCGGGTGTCTACGTCTTGGACGCGAAAGCTCCAGGATTCAAGCAATACAGACAAGAGGGAATCACCTTGGCCGCTGGCCAGAACGCCCAACAACCGGTCAGCCTGGTCGTCGGAGCGCTGACCGATAGCATCCAAGTTACTGCACAAGCGCCGCTTCTGAACGTGGACAACGCGAATATTTCAGAAGACCTATCCGCGAGATTCGCTGAAGACCTTCCTTTGAACTTTCGAAGCGTCATCAGTTTGACGCTGATCAATTCCTCGGTTAACAGCGCTGCTGAACAACAGATCGTGGGAAACCCGGGTCTCGCTCAAACGGCGGATCAGGATATCTCCTTTCTGAATTTCGGCGGAACCTTCTTTGGCACCGCAGAATATCTAATAGACGGCACCTGGGATACGCGAGTTGATTGGGGAGGGGTGATCTACGTTCCTTCAGTGGACGACGTGCAGGAAATGAAGATTATGACCAACGCGTTCACAGCGCAGTATGGGTGGAGCAGCGGCAACGTAGTCAACATTGTGACCAAGTCGGGAACCAATGGGTTCCATGGGGATGCTTGGGAGTTTTACGCAAACGACGGCATGGACGCGAGATACTATTTTAACAACGGAGCTCAACCGTCGTTCAGCCGCAATCAGTTTGGCGGCACGATCGGTGGTCCAATCAAGAAGAACAAACTCTATTTCTTTTCCTACTATGAAGGGGAGAGGCAAGCAACTCCATCGACCCAACAATTTACACTGCCTACCACTCCGGAAAGGGGTGGAGACTTCTCGGCGCTATTGGGAGCGCAAGTTGGGACTGACTATCTGGGAAGGCCGATCTTTGCCGGAGAAATCTACAATCCATTCAGCACACGCCAAGTGACGTGTGGAGGGATTGATACCGTTACAGCGAGACCTGTGAGCAATTGTCCGATGGGCGCCACTACCGAATTCATTCGAGACCCCATCTCAGGCAACATCGTAACGGGGACGGGTGTCACGAACATGATTCCAGCGGCACTTCTGGACCATATTGCGAGCTCGATCGCAGCGGCGAACTTTTGGCCTACCACTGCTGGAACAGCAACGGGAACCAATTTTATAGCAACCGGAGCCGCCGCCGAACACTCGAATGAGTACTCGGGCCGCCTGGATTACAACATAGACGACAACAACCGGCTCTATGTGCGCTGGTCACAGAAGTTTCAGACGAAAACAAACACGCCAGAGTTCTTCGGAGCTTCCGATCCAGGAGGTCCGGGACTACTCAATCCTAACAACCGTTACAGCTTTAACCTCGGCCTCAACCACATTTTTAGCCCAACGTTTACCATGAACGCCAATTTCGGGGTAAACCGTCACGTCGAGGAAGGAATTGGACAAGGTTTTGGATTCCGAACCTCGACTCTTGGGCTCCCGGCCTTCATCGACGGGATTGCGCCAGCTTTCCCGCAGATATCGTTTAGCGGTGGTGGCAATTACGCCGGCCTTGGCGCCAATGGCGGAAATAACAATTACGTCGTGCCGCAAACGTTCTGGACCAGCTCGCTCGATTTCACAAAATTAAAGGGTAGGCACGAGCTGGCTTTTGGTTTTACGGATGTGTGGCTGCGGATTGACGGCGGGCACTTCGGCCAGACAGCTCTCAACTTCCAAACCGCGTCTACGGAAGGGCCGGATCCGAATAACTCGACAGCGGGAACGGGAAATGGATTCGCGTCCTTCCTCCTTGGAGTGGGAAGTGGAGGCAACGGCACGTCGTGTCAACTTTGTACTTCCTATCAGGCCTTCCCAGCTACCGATAAGCACTTCCTCGGTTGGTACATCCAAGACGGCTGGAGAGTGACCCCTAGAGTTACTTTCACCCTGGGTCTGCGCTATGAGATCCAAACCGCGCCAACCGAACGTCACAATGCGCAAAATTATTTTAGTTTCACTGCGCAGAACCCCATCAGCGCCCAGCTTGGTGCTTTCGTTCCGGGTGAGGTTATCTTCAACTCGCCCAACAACTCTGGCCTGTACAATACTCCGTACAGTAACGTTGCTCCGCGCATCTCCGTTGCGATTCAAGGAACCAAAAACCTGGTGTTCCGTGGCGGTTACGGCATTTTTTATGTGCCGAACTACTATGGCCAAGGTCCCAATGACGGATTTTCGCAGGCGACACTGTGGAACGCCACTCTCAACAATGGTCTAAATCCCGCCTCGACTCTTAGCGGAAACGCAAATGCTAATTGTGAAACTGCTCCTGGCATTTTTTCACCCTGTGGCCCGGCATTCACCACGGAACGGTTGCCCTCAGGCAATACCGCGGGAGGATTGCAGGATGTCGGCTTTGGCGCCACCATAGTTAACCAAAACCGGAAAACTCCTTACGTGGAGCAGTGGTTGGCAGGAGCCCAGTACTCATTTACCCCCAACGACCTGCTGGACATCAGCTACGTGGGGAATCATGGGACAAATCTGCTTGGAACAGGTTTGCAGTGGGACCAGATTTCGCCGGGAAATTTGGCGCAGGGGAATGCGCTGTTCAACTCGGTGCCCAACCCATTTTTTGGCCATATAACATCAAGCAGCTGCGGCCTCAACAACTCTACGATTACCGTGGCGCAATCGCTGGCTCCCTTTCCTGAATACTGCAGCGTGTTCGAAAATGGGCCTGCTGTTGGTAGCTCTTCGTACGACGCGTTGGAGGTCACCTACACTCACCGCTGGCACTCCGGACTGGATCTCAACCTTTCGTACACCTATTCGAAGTTCATGGATGACGTGCAAGGAGCTTCCGGTTGGGCCTTCCCTGGCAGTGGGACAAGTAACCTGAATTCGTACAATCTTGCTGCCGACTATTCTGTTGACGCGAGCAATGTTCCGCACAGGTTCGTCGCCTCTTACATTTACGAATTACCTTTTGGCAGAGGAAAAGCATTTGGCTCGGACTGGAGCGGACCTGTTAACGCCGTTCTGGGAGGTTGGGCGTGGAGCGGAATCCTCACTGCGGAGTCAGGATTGCCTATTTCCATCCAACCAGCCTCAAACAATGTCGGTTTCGGTTTCAATCAGCGCCCCAATGTGGTGCCAGGAGTGAACCCGATACCGGCAGGTCAATCGATCAATAACTGGATTAATCCAGCCGCGTTCTCGCAGCCAGCTGCATTTACATTCGGAGACGCTCCGAGGTTCTTCTCGAATCTTCATGGGCCCAGGTACTTCGATTGGGACATGTCTATACAAAAATACTGGAATGTCACTGAGGGCAAGCGGTTGCAATTTCGCTTCGAGATGTTTAACGCGCTCAATCATCCGGACTTCTTCCAACCAGACACAAATCTGTCCGACGTAAGCTCCGGTAATTTCGGAAGGATTACGCAAGCTTACCAGGCGCGAACTGCACAGGTGGCTGCGAAATTCTACTTTTGACGCCCTGGTGCGCTCTTGTCAGACCCCACCCACGGACGCGGAAGCCTGGCAGGCCGGCGAACCCAGATTCCGAACACGGAACGCTTCGCCGCTTGCCGGACCTCCCGTTCGGTGTCCCCAAAATGAAATCTTGCAGGGCCCTAGTGAACGCCGCCGTTGCAATCAAATGCCGGATGAGACACGACAGATCGATTTTTTTTTCGTTTCTTTGGCGCGATCCTGGTCCCATCTACCCCGGAAGCGAAAGAGGGTCTGAATGACGAGCACTAAATACTTCCCGGGCAGTAGCAGCGATACTCAGATACGCGCCGGTGTACCTTGTTTCGTAGCACGCGTCTCTCCGGACTGTGGCGGATTGTTGGGCGCTCTGCGATGGCGAAGAATAATATTGCTGATCGTCTGCGCGCTTGTAACTCTTGCAGGACCCAATGCCTCGCGCGCGCAGCAAGCGTTGAAGGACCCACCATCCGGCATCGGAAATCTGGAGAGCGCTGAGGTAAACGGCGACACACTGACGCTGCGCGTCGGCGAAGATACGATTGTTGTACAGGTTGTCGCGACCAACATCCTGCGCGTACATTATCAGCCACAAGCCCGGACGAGCGCGCCAACCCCGGTCCTGGACCCAAGCCACACTTGGCGCAACGACACTCCGGCAAAGATCGAGACCGATTCGGACCCGATGACGATTTCAACGGAAAAGTTAGTTGTGAAGATTTCCAAGACCCCCCTACGGTTTGCGATCTACGACGACTACAATCACCTGCTACTGCGAGAGCCAGCAGAGGGAGGCGTTTATGGCGGCGGTTTGCGTTTTACGTACAACATCTCGGACCCGTTTTTCGGCATAGATGGCACCAGTCTCCCTGGGCAGAATATCGATAGACGCCAGGATATCCGGACTGGAGCTCGCCGCTCCGGCGGCACGGTCAGCGCCGGTCGCCAAGGCGACGGCGGCGCTCCGCTCGCGTACACACTCAGGTATGGCTTGCTGGTAGATTCCGACGGCGGAAATTTCGATATCTCGACTGGAGAGCTCCAGTTTAGCGGCGGCTCGCGCGAAGATATCGAATACTTCGCCATTGTAGGTGATCCGAAAACGATCATGCACGGCGTCGTCGACATCAGTGGGCACCCGCCAATGATGCCAAAGTGGACTCTGGGATTCATGAATAGCCAGTACGGCTCAACGCAATCGGAGATCACGCAGATTGTTGATACCTATCGCGACAAAAAAATTCCCATTGACGGCTGCATTCTGGATTTCGATTGGAAAGCATGGGGAGAGGATAATTATGGCGAATGGCGATGGAACAGCACCAGCGGTCCCGGGAACGTCCATCCGGACAAATTCCCGGATGGCGCATCCGGCAAATTCGCAGAGGCCATGCACGACAAGGGTATTAAACTTGTAGGCATCTTCAAGCCACGCATCGTATTGCGCAATGTGGAAGGTAACCTAACTGAGGCCGCCCAGTACGCTTACGATCACAAATTATTCTTCGATTGGGAGCAGCCTTATATTGATTATTTTTCGAATCGGCCGGCGCTGGATATTGATTTTTCCAAGCCCACCGCTCGCTCGTGGTTCTGGGACCACATGGCGCCCGCATATCGGTCGGGACTGCAATATTTTTGGAACGATGAAGCGGATTCGATTGGCAATGCCATGTTTCCTAACTTCCAGAATGCGGACATGCAAAGGGCGATGTATGACGGCGCACGCTCGGTCGGTGATCAGAGGGTCTGGTCAATCAACCGAAATTTCTATTTGGGTGCGCAGCGTTATGCTTACGCAGAATGGTCTGGTGATATCAGGACGGGGTTTCAGAGCATGGGCTGGCAGGAATCACGCATGCTTTCATCGATCGGTCTTGGTGAACCGCACTGGAGCATGGACACTGGGGGCTTCGAGGGCCACCCCGATTCTGAAAACTACGCACGCTGGGTCCAGTTCGCGGCATTGGTGCCGATCATGCGCGTACACGGAAGCTTGAATGAGCATCGCCAGCCATGGATTTTCGGCGCTCAAGCTGAGGCCGATGCTAAGGCGGCGATCGAATTGCGATACAGCCTTATTCCTTATATGTACGCGTATGAACGGCAAGCGAACGAGACGGGCATCGGTATTGTGCGCCCACTCTTCTGGGATTTTCCAATCGATGGAGGCCGGGCAGTGGACATTACCGACGAATGGATGTTTGGCGAGGAGTTGCTTGCCGCGCCGATTCTGGGTGAAGGGCAGGCAACCCGCACAATCTACTTGCCTCCGGGTCAGTGGTTTGATTATTTCCGCGGCCAGCGATATGAAGGTAGCCAGTCCATCGTTTATCCAGTTAATTCCCAGACGTGGTCGGATATCCCTCTTTTCATACGCGCCGGCGCAATCTTGCCGACCCAAGACGTTCAACAGTATGTCGGAGAACATCCCGTGACGCGCGTCTTTGTGGACGTATTTCCGACCGCGACAGAGACATCCTTTAACTATTATGACGACGACGGTCTTACCTATGCGTATGAGAAAGGCACCTTCTATCAGCAGCGTCTATCTTCTAGCGACAACGGGACAGTCGTTCGTTTCGGCTTGGCTATGCCCACAGGAACCTATAAACCGCCGTTGCGCGAGTTCGAACTAAAGCTGCACGGCATCTCGGCGCGTGCCGTGACCATTGGCGGCGTGGAATGCACGCACTACACAGACCTCGCGCACCTCGAAAGCGCATCCGTCGAGGGTTGGACGACGGGGACTGATGTGTACGGCAGTGTGACCGTCGTGAAGGTTATGGCCGCCACCGCGAGGCAGATAAGCGCGAGCCGTTAGTTGCTATGCGGATTGCAGTCTGGGACGGTTACGCGCCCCGATTTGGTGGTATCGTTTTTAGCGGCGCTTGCTCCGGATCTGGTAAGAGACAGGTTTACGTCAAAGTCTTCTTCGGGGCTGCAGCGGGCGCTCCGGCTCCTACTCGCGGCCATTCGGGTCTTCCGCGTCTTGTCGCCGGCCTGCTTGTCATATGAGAGGGACGTGAATGGCGCGTCGAATTCCGCGTCGTGAGTTTCTCGCAAGCTTGGGCGCAGCCGGGGCCACGACGGCAGCTTCTTTGTTGTCGCTCGCCCCGGTCCGGATCCTTGCCGGATATAGTGCAGCGGCAAAGCCGAAGTCCGACCCAATATTCCAAGCGAAGGCCTTGAAGGGAGTTGACTTTGTTCTCCGCAACTCGCCAACTTCTCGGAAGTATCTCATTGAAACCATGCCGGGAGGCGTAGCCCTGCTGGACTACAACAACGATGGTTTGCTGGATATTTTCTTCGTGAACGGCGGGCATGTGCGGGATATTGTGGGTGCCCCCATGAGCTTCGATCGCCGTAATCCCGCCTACTGGAACCGCCTGTACCGTCAGAATCCGGATGGCACCTTCACCGATGTCACCCAGCAGGCTGGTCTTGCGGATGCCGGTAACTCAAACTATGGGATGGGAGTCGCGGTCGGGGATTACGACAATGATGGTTTTCCCGATATCTACGTGACGAACTTCGGAAAAAATATTTTGTATCACAACAATGGCGACGGTACTTTTACGGATGTCACCGCGAAGGCTGGCGTCGCAGCGGGCGGTTGGTCGGCCTCCGCGGGATTTTTCGATTGCGACAACGATGGCAGACTGGATCTGTTTGTTACACGCTACCTCGATTGGAGCATGGAGAAAAGCAAGACGTGCGGCTCCGAACGGCCCACGTATTGCCCGCCTGGTGAGTTTCCTGCCATCACAAACATTCTGTACCACAATCGGGGAGATGGCACATTTGAGGATGTAAGCGTCGCTTCCGGCATCGCCGCGAAGAAAGGCCATGGCCTAGGAGTCGCGTTCGCTGACTATGATGGCGATGGCTTCACGGACATTTTTGTCGCCAACGACGTCACGAACCAGTTTCTTTTCCACAACAATGGAAACGGTACGTTCACCGAATGCGGTTTGGAATCAGGCGCCGCGCTTTCCGAAAATGGGAAAATGCTCTCGGGTATGGGTGTTGTTTTTCAGGATTACGATAACGATGGCCTTCCTGACCTTCTTATCACCCAACTTCCTCATGAGCCTTACGTCGTCTTTCATAATGAAGGCCGAGGATTGTTCAGTGCGCAGGAATTGACGGCGGGGTTTGGCGTGCTCTCGGGGAACTCCTCGGGCTGGGGAGTTGGGCTGGAAGATTTTGACAATGATGGCTGGAAGGATGCATTTATTGTCCAAGGCCATGTTTTCGACAATGTGGAGATGTACGACGGCTCGCTGCGCTATCGAGAACCTCCCTTGCTTGCCTTGAACCACAAAGGACGTTTCGTAAAGGCTGACGCCGGATCGGATGTGCCAGTAGCCGGACGGGGAGCGGCATTCGGCGATCTAAACAACGATGGCTGGGTGGACGTGATTACAACTTCCCTCGGCGAAGCGCCCCAGTGCTATCTGAACTACGGCGGCGAACTGCATTGGCTGACGATTACGCTGAGAGGAAAACGAAGCAACCGCGATGGCTTTGGCGCCCGCGTGCAAGTCAATGGCCAGACTCGTTTCGCCACAGCATCGGGAAGTTACCTCTCTTCGAATGACAAGCGCTTGCACTTTGGTCTCGGTTCTGCTGAGACGGCCGACATAGAGATCAAGTGGCCCTCCGGTATCCAGCAGGCTCTACGGGGTGTCAAAGCCAATCAATTCATCGTGATCGAGGAATCGGCGCCATGATTCATGCGTTGTTGTGGATGTGTTTGTTATTCCCGCCGCAATCGGCGGAGCCGTCCGTGTCCCCCGAAGTCCTCACTCTATTGCAAGCCGGAACGGACGCCGAAAATCGCAGCGACTTTGACCAGGCGATCGCTGCCTTTCGTAGGGCGGCGAATTTGGATCCCACCGCTGGGATCGTTTTCTTCAAGTTGGGCGACGCTTACATGAAAAAGCGTGACTTTGCGGGGGCCATTTCTCCTCTGCAGCGCGCCGCCGAACTCAGTCCGGAGTCTCTCGCCGTTCGCCAGTTACTAGGCTACGCACTGTTAGCGGAAGGCTATGCCTCCCAAGCCATTCCTCATCTGACTATGATTCACGATTATGGAGCTCTGGGTATTGCCCAACTGCAAACAGGCCAACCTGGGGAAGCAGTCGCGAATCTGCAAGCGGCACTTGCGAAATCGCCAGACGATCCGGATCTTCTTTTTTACCTCAGCCGCGCCGCGACCGCACTCTCTGGCCAGTCGTTGGATCGATTGCTCTCCGTTTATCCGAAGTCTGCACGAGGGTATCAGGCTCTCGGTCAAACTGATTACGAAATGAAAGTGTTTCCGAAAGCTGTGATGGAATACGAGCAGGCGATAGCCATACGACCCGATTTGCCCGGTTTGCGACTTGAACTTGGGCAAGTCTATGCGGCTGGTTCTGAATGGGAAAAAGCGGAAGAACAATTTCGGGGAGAAGCAAAATTGCAGCCCGGAAGTGCAGAAGCTGCTTATCGTTTAGGGAATGCGTTGATGCAGCAGGGAAAGATGAAGGAAGCCATCGAGGAACTGCGGCGTTCGGATTTGTTGCGCCCGAATATGCCGGAAACTCTTTACGCTCTCGGCAGAGCGGCTGCGGTTGTTGATCCGAACCTGGCGGAGCATGCGTTCGCGCGCGTGATTGAGTTGGAGAAGGAGACTCCTCTTGCCGGGCAGGCATATCTAGCGTTGGCAGGAATTCATCGGAAGCAGGGCAAGACGGAACTGGCCGCGCGCGAGATGCAAGAGTATGGCCGGATTCAGACTCTTACTGCCGGCCTCGAACATAAAAATCCCTAGCGGTGCTGGTCTTCTTCGCGATAAGGAGCCGGTGCTTGAAAAAAGACCTGCGAAATCCTTGGATATTTGCTCTCACGCTGTGGCTCGCTTTCGTTTTTCTTGCACCCTGTGTATTAGCCCAGAAATCGAATACGCGGCATACCTCCGAAAACCGCGTGTTACGAGTAACGATCAAGACAGACGGAACCTATGAACTCGTTTTTCGCAGCGTTGGGTGGCGCCTCGTTGGCAGACTTCCCGAAGTCTCGGCCACGATTCAAACGACTCATGGAAAAGATGCAATTGGAAGCTACCAGGCCGTATCCGCAGTGTATCTTGGCAGATCGCGGACAGCGGAGGTACGCATTTATCGAAGTTTGCCTGTCGCCCTCCTCCGAGATACCTGGAATACCGCCAGTCGCAACGAATACCCGTTTCCCACATTTGAGAACTTGCCTGCGGGTCTAATGAAGTTCTCATATCGACAGAAGACGTTCGGGGTCTATGAATTCGGAGCGCTGGGTCCCGAAGGACCATGGTCACTTTTCGATAAGCTGGGCAACGTAATGATGCTATCACCGGCAGACCACTTTCTCGTATCTCGCATGAACGAATCGCCTGGAGGCGAAGCAGACAGCCGCATTTTGCAGACAATCCAAACGCTGCCAGCCGGCTTTTCTCACGGTACTCTGCTTGTTTTCGCTAAAGGTATGAATCAGACTTTTTCGGCCTGGGGTTCCGCGCTGCTGGCTCTGGGCGGAAAGCAGCGTCCGGCAAATGACGCGAATGTGGTGCTTGCGAAACTTGGATACTGGACCGACAACGGCGCCAGATACTATTACAAGTTTGACCCTCAATTAGGTTACGTAGGGACGCTGCTTGCGGTGCGAGATCAGTTTAAGAAACTGGGGGTGCCGCTCGGATATATGCAACTCGACAGTTGGTGGTACCCCAAGGGCGTAAATGCTCGATGGAATTCCGCAGGCTCAGCACTTCCCGACGGCGAATATACGTACGAAGCGGATAAGGAACTCTTCCCCGATGGCCTTCGAGCGTTTCATCAATCCCTTGGGATGCCGATGGTCACGCACGCACGGTGGATTTCCACTGCGAGTCCGTATCGCGACCGCTATAAAATGTCGGGTAACGTTGTCATTGACCCTAATTTCTGGAAGTCCACAGCCGAATATTTGGCCGCTGCAGGAGCCGTCACGTACGAACAGGACTGGCTGGACCGCAACGCGCAAACGGAAATGAATCTGCAGGATCCCCGAACGTTTCTCGAAAACATGTCTGAAGCCATGCTCAGCAAAGGAATTACGATTCAATACTGCATGCCGCTGCCGAGTCACTACATGGCGAGCACACAATATTTGAATGTCCAAACGATACGGCCCAGCAATGACAGATTCAATCGCGAACAGTGGGATGCTTTTCTCTACGACTCACAATTGGCCAGCGCAGTCGGCCTTTGGCCGTGGACCGACGTTTTCCTCAGCAACGAGCTTCCCAATTTGATTCTCTCCACGTTGTCGGCCGGGCCTGTAGGAGTGGGAGACGCACTAGGCGAAACAAATGCGCAAAATTTGAAGGGCGCGATACGCCGCGATGGGTTGATCGTGAAGGCAGATTCACCCTTGCTACCCATCAATTCGATGTACAGGAGCGATGCTACGAACTCAGGCACTCCCATGGTGGCGATGTCGACCGATACCTTTGGCGATCAGAGTGTCCGCTATGTTTTCGCGTATGCACGAAGCGCCTCGGAAGAGAGCACGACCGTGCCTCTCAGCAGCCTGGAACTATCGGGGTCAGTATTTGCGTATGATTGGGTGACGCGCGGCGGCGAAGTGATCCCCGAGGGCGGAAGCCTAGCAATGAGATTCGCGGACGGGTGGGACTATCAGATACTTTCTCCCGTGAACGGCGAAGGATTGGCACTGCTGGGTGACACTGAAAAGTTTGTGCCCCTGGGGAAGCAACGTATCGCTGCTCTCGAGGATCGCGGCACTTTAACGGCGACCATCAAATTCGCTGCCGGGGAAGACATGCTCACAATCTCCGGATACTCCTCGCGTAGCCCTAAAGTTAAGGCTATCCAGGGCAAACTGAACAACACGGCTTACGACCCCCAAACCAAGATCTTTCGGGTGCAAGTCGCGCCATCCAGCTCCGGCGAGGCCATCTTGCAAGTCAGCGCCCGCTAATAAAGTCCGATCCGACATTGGGGTCACGCCTATCCCATATATCGACCCCGGGCTTTGGTTGCATGCTGTCAAAGAGGCTTCGCCTCCGCCCGCTCCAACATGCTGAGTTGTCCCAGCGGAGCGAGCGTCCCTCCCGCAGCCGCCGCCATCGCCCGCATCGCGATCTGATTGTTGAACTGCTCGGTCGTAAAATCGGCAATCAGCCCCGACTGAATCGCCGTATAAATTTCTTCGATCCCCGACTCCAAGGTCCGCTCGCAATGAAAATTCAAAGCTCTCTCGATCTTCTCGAACGAGACGCGATAATTTCGCCGGTCCCCATTCTGCACCCGCACAATTTCCGTCCCCGGCACCACGCGAGCAATCGCCGCTCCCAGTTGCTCGATCTGCAGATTCAACGACGCCGACCCTACATTAAAAATCTCGCCCGAGACCGCGCTGGTCTCTGCCTCCAGACACGCCGCCACCGCCCGCGCCGCATCCTGCACGTGCAGGAAAGGACGCCACTGCTCCCCATTCAATACCGTAATCTTCCCGGAGGACGCCGCCCGCGCCACAAATACATTCACCACCAAATCGAACCGCATCCGCGCCGAAAGCCCAAACAAAGTCCCCAACCGCAAAATCGTAGGCGCAAAATCCACCCCCGACGCAGCCAGCAAAATATTTTCGGAATCGACTTTCGTTTGTGCGTACACCGAAAGCGGATTCACCGCCGACGTCTCGTCGAGGCAAAAGTCCGAGGCGCCATATACACCGCACGACGAAGCGAACACAAATCGCCGCACCCCGCATCCCCGCGCCACGTCGGACAGCATCCGCGTCGCCGCGCGATTCACTTCCATGGCGAGCTGCTTGTTGTCGTCGCATGCAGGGTCGCCGACGATTGCCGCGAGGTGCACCACCGCGTCGCATCCCCGCATCGCCTTCACCACCGCCCCAATGTCCCGCACGTCCCCGCGCACCAGCTCGCACCCCGCATGCTCCTTGATATCGTCGAGCGAGTTCTCGCCGAAGAGAAACGAATCGAGAACGCGGACTCTAAATCCGCGCTGCAGGAATCGCGCAACCACGACGGACCCCAGGTACCCCGCGCCGCCAAGCACCAGAATCTGCCTCACGCTCTCCGGGTCGGGTTTGCGTTCGAAATGGTAGCGATTAAGGATTTTGTATTTGGTCAGGCGAACGCCGCCTACGGTGGTCAGCGTCAGAACCCATGCGATTACGGCCACGCCGCGCGGAACCAAGGACCCCCGGTACAAGAAATAGTCCGCAAAAACAAACAACACGACGAACGAACTGACCGCGCGGAGGACGGCGATGGTTTTTTGCACGCCATTGGCGTCTCGCGTGCGGGGGTAAAAGCCACTAAGCTGAAACACCAGCAGCGCGAGGAAAGACCAAAACAGCCAGTAATGCGTCACGAAGTTTTTGAAGCGTTCGGCTAGGCCTTGCGGGTCTGGTGTTCGCAGAATTACGACATAAAATAAAAACCAGAGAGCGAAAGCAGTGAGCATCGAAAAGTTCACGAGGATCACATCCGCAGCCATGCGCAACAGGCTATTTTTCCAGGGATAGGCACGCGCTTCGCTTCGAAGCGAAGTCCAGTGTGAACGGATGCGCGCGATATTCATGCGCGGTGGGCCTTGGTAAGGTTTTTCTTCCTGGCGAACTCGTGGCAGCGCAGGATTGCGTCGCAGATTTTTTCCACGTTTTCATCGCTTATCGTGGAATAGATCGGGAGATTAAGGATGCTCTCGGAGATGCTTTCTGTCACCGGCAAGGGGTGCTTGTCCCAGATTTCTCGGTAAAGCTTTTGACGATGCACCGGGGGATAGAAATAGCGACGGACTTGAATGTTTTCTTTTTCCAGCGCGTCGAAGAGCCAATCGCGGGACTTGCCGAAGACCGCTTCATCAATCAAAACACCAAAATCTTTGCAGGAGCTGCGGTTGCCCGGGGGAATGCGCTGAAAACTCAGTCCAGGGATGGTTCGAAGGCGCCGTTCGTAATGGAGGCGGACCTGATTGCGGCGATCAATACGCGCGTCGACGCTGTGAAGACCGCGAAGCGCCAACGCGGCATGAAATTCGCTCATCCGCGCGTTCAGACCAGCCGATTCAGGATCATAGTTACCACTGTCGCCATAATTTCTAGCGGCACGCAGTTTTCGTGCAAGCTCGGCGTCGCGTGTCGAGATCATTCCTCCCTCACCCGCGATCAAGAGTTTCGTGGGAGAAAAGCTGAACACTTCCGCCACGCCGAAATTTCCAACACGCTTGTCGTTTATGTCGCTTCCGAATGCGTGGGCCGCATCGAACACCAGAGGAACTGAGGCGTCGGATGCGATGGTCTGCAGTTCTACGATGGACGCTGGATTTCCAAACAAATGGACAGCGAGAATTGCGGCTGTCTTGGTCGACATTTGAAGTTTGACTGCGTGCGGGTTGATGCAAAAGGTTTGGGGGTCGCAATCGGCGAAGACAGGCTTGAGTCCGTTCCAGAGCACGCTATGGGCACTGGCGTGAAAAGTGAAACTGGGAAGGATCACCTCGCCTTCGAGGCCCAATGCCTGCAGAGTGAGTACGAGTCCCGCTGTGCAACTGGAGACCGCGACGCAATGCGGAACCCCGAGAAATTGTTCAGCAGCTTCTTCAAACTGTCGCACGAACGTAGCGTTCGTGAGTTGACGACTGCTCAGGATCTTGCGCACGTCGCGGAGGAATTCTTCACCCGGAAGTCCTTCCGGCGACACAATGGGCAAGCGCTCTTCGAACATTGAGCGGCCGCCTGCAATTGCCGGAATGTTCGCCTCTGTTACCGACACGCTTCCGCTCCAAACTGTTCGGGCCGTTTCGGTTGTTTGCCAATCTCGATTGCCGGAACGCCTGCTACCAGCGCGCCTTCAGCCACGTCTCTTAGCACAACGGCGCCAGCGCCGACTTGAGAATATTGATGAACGACAAGATTCGGCGCAACGACGGCGCCCGAACCAACATAAGCAAATCTTCCAACTCGCACACCGCCAGTTAAGGTGGCATTCGGAAAAATGTGACAACTCGCTTCCAGATAATTATCGTGGTCGATCGAAGCTGCCGTATTCACGCAGACGTTGTCTTCAATAACGGCGCCGGGGTTAATCACTGCACCGGCCAGGATCGTGACGCCGATTCCCAATTCAACAAAACGCGAGATATGGGCGCTCGGATGGATCACGTTCATTGGTTCTAATCCGCAAGCCTTCACTTGCTGAAATTTTTCGCTGCGAATGTAGTTGTCGCCGATGCCGATCGCCACATAGTCGAAATCTCGACTTTGTCTAAACGTTCGCAAACTCCCGGCTGAATATGAAACAGGTACTCCGAGAACGTTTGTTCCACTTTTCGTTTCGTCGTCGTCCAGGATTCCGACTAAAGTGCAGGATTCGGATGCAAGCAAAGCGTCAACAATCACCTTGCCGTGACCCCCCGCGCCCCAAACGATTACCCGGCATTTGTCTTGTTTCATCCCTGCAGTCACGCCAAGTCGTGCATCTTAACCGCGCCTTTTTCTCCGTACACACCTGTGCCTCTGAGTAATAGCGGAATGGTGCGGCAGATAATCTTGGCGTCGAGCCACAGAGAAAAATTTTCGATATATGAGATATCCAGGGTGATTCTTCGTTCCCAAGGAATGAGATTGCGGCCTTGGAGCTGTGCTAAGCCAGTCAGTCCGGGGCGCATCCGAAGACGGCGGGCCTGCTCCGAAGAATAACGTTCGGCAATTTCAAGAAAAGTTGGACGGGGACCGACGAAACTCATTTCGCCGCGGAGAACATTCCAGAATTGAGGCAGTTCGTCAAGGCTCCAGCGGCGCAAAAAACGGCCGACGCGTGTGATGCGCGGGTCTGTCGCCGAGGTTTCGTATCGATGCGCGGCGTTGCGGGCATTCTGCACCATGGTTCGGAACTTCCATTGGTCGAAGGCCTTTCCATCGCGGCCGGCGACCCGCAGTTTAAAGAAAATATCGCCCGTGGAATCGAGAGACACGCAAAGAGCAACACATGCGAAAGCCGGAGCCAAAACGAGCAGACCGAATATCGCAAAAGCGATGTCCAACGCGCGTTTGATTGCGAGCTGAAGTTTACGCGGCAATTGGCTCACTCCGCGCGTGCCAGGATGGCATCCGGACTGATATCGCCAGGCCTAATATCGTCGAGAAGAGAAGGGCGTTTGCAGGGATATACAGGTTAAAGTCGGCAAAGCTGTGGAGCAAGATAGCTACGATGCTGCCTGCGCAACCGAGGGAGACGATGCGTTCGAAATCTCGTCCGCCAGACAGGAATGAACGGATTGCGTGGGCGAGGATGACAATTATAGAGGCGAAAAGAATGAGCGCAGCGGGGATACCTAGATCGCCAGCGAGCTCCAGATAATCATTGTGCGCGTGATTTACAAACTGGCTGAGGAACGCGGTTTGGCCGCTGGTATAGGCGATAGGAAAAGTTCCGAGGCCGGTTCCGAGCCACGGGTGATGGTTTATTAATGGTAGGGCATCGCGCCACATCGAAATGCGGCTTTGGCCGCCTAGGGAGTATTCCTCGTTCACGTGCTGAAATCTGGAAACGATCGGGCCGGGTCCGATCCAAATCGCCACACAAATACTGAGAAGAATGAATGCGGCGGCCAGCAGGGAACCCGTGCGTCCGTGAAATCTGGAAATCGCCAAGAGTGCAAAGATCACGAGGACAGATGATGCTGCGGCAAGAATGCCCATTCTTGAGCGTGAGAAAATAAGCGCGGCACAAATCACGACTGCGACGGCGAGACACAAAACTAATCGTTGAGCCGCAGACTTCGCCATCAAGCTTCGAAGACCTATTTTAGAGTCGCGATCACCACGAAGTTTGGCATATTCATAAAACCCAAACGCCAAGCTGAACGGCAAAATCATTTCCAGAAACCCTGCGTAATGGTTGCGGTTAATGTACGTGCCAGTGGCTTCCTCGAGGTCAAATTTCTTCACGTAAGCAAAAATCTGTTGCCAGCCGCTGAGATATTGCACCAAGCCATAGAAGGCCTCGAAAGTTCCCAAGGCAACGAGCGAACCAATAAAGAATTGTTTGCGTCGGCGATCCTGGCTGATTACTTGAGCGAAGTAGAAGGCTATGAAACACGTGAGCAGAATCAGGAAATGTGTGCGAGTGGCATAAGGCTCAAAGGTCAAATATCCTGCACGAATATCAGCTTGAGGAACCTCGCGACCGGCAACACGATGCAGCAGAGATGCGGGCAGCGGGCAGAGCTGCAGTAAGACGATTCCGCTTAGCACAACGGGAATGAATACGGTCTTTTTCGACGAAGGCAGCGTAATCTCTGGAGAAGTCACCAGCAGCCAAGCTGCGGTTCCGAAGAAAATAACTTCCACAATTGAAAAAGAAATAGCCTCGACGCCGCCGAATACGAGAACTGCGATAGCCAGTCCGACGATGAGCGAAATTTCAGCAAGTTTCGACATGGCGTCTCAAGTCAAAAATCAGTTCCGAACGGATACGTGCTAGGCGCTTCCGTTCTTATGCCCATTGCTATCCGCATGATACCCGTAAGAATAATAGTCGCTTCTGGTGTCGGCAAAATTGATGGTAGCTCCGAGAACGTGAGAGCCGGCGTCCACAGCCGAAGCATAGGCGCGGTGGACGAGTTCGCGGGGAGTGATGCCGCCGCCGACCACCAGGATGACGCCGTCAACGACAGTTGCGAGGATGCGGCTGTCCGCTAGGTTCAAGAGAGGCGGAGAATCCAGCACGATGAATTTGTATTCCTTGGAAGCTTCGCGAATTAGCGCGGGCATGTATTCGGATGAAAGCAAGTCTGCCGGATTCGGCGGGATTGGTCCGCTGGGCAAGACGGAAAGTCCGATTGGAGCTGGATGGGACAGTAGGCTGCGCCAATCGGGATTCCCGGTCAAGAAATTAACGAGACCGGAAGTGTTGGGAACGCCGAAGAAATTATGGAGGCTGGGACGGCGCAAGTCCGCGTCGATGAGCAGAACTTTTTCTCCCAATTGCGCGAGCGAGACAGCAAGATTAGCCGCGACGGTGGTCTTACCTTCTCCACCTTTGGCGCTAGTAACCAGCAAAGTTTTGGGAGGATGTTTTGCGGTGGAAAGCAATACGGAAGTGCGCAATTCGTGGAACGCTTCAGCCAGGGCGGTATTTTGGCCGTTGCCTTCAATCCGATTCCAAGAAGGAACTATGCTAGCCGGATATCTTTCGCCCGCCATGTGACGCGCACGGGCGTAGAGGCTATGACCGTTGCCATTCGTTGCCGCTTGAACCGCGGGAACGGATGCGAGAGCGGGCAATTGCAGGAAACGCTCAATTTCTCCAGCAGTTTTAAATGAATTATCCAGATGCTCTTGCAAGAATGCAGCGCCGATTCCGAGGCTTAGGCCCAGAAGCATGGCGAGAGACAAATTCAGCGGAACGCGAGGGCTGTCCGGGTTTTTCGGTGGATAAGCGGGATCAATCACGCGAATGTTGGCCGCTTTCATACTGGTGGAGACGCCGGTTTCCTTTAATTTTTCCAGAAGGCCGACGTAGAGCTGTTTATTGGTGTCGGCTTCGCGCTTCAAAATGCTGTACTGAACGGATTTTTCAGCGATGAGGTCAGCATCATGTTGCTGGTCTTTGAAAGCTTGCTGCAGCATATTTTCGCGTTCGACGGCGGCGCGGTAGTCGTTGGTGATGGCTTTGGCGGCGCGTTCGCGTTCAGCAGACAAATCGGATTGCGCTTCGTCGATTTGATTCTGGATTTCTTTTACTTGTGGGTAATCGGGATTGAAGATGGAAGACAAGCGCGAGCGTTCGCGCTGGAGCTCCGCTAATTTTTCAGTGAGGTCCTGCATCAATTTGTTGTTAAAAATGCCGGGAAGAGAAGAGAAATCTCCCTGCCGCACGAGAAGATAGAGCGATTGCTTGTCGAAGCGATCGGCTTGCGCCTTGGTGAGCTCTTCCTGCAGCTGGCGGAGTCTTTGGGTGACGATGTTTTCGGAAGTGCCTTTGTCGGTCTCGAGAAATAGCAGGCCGTTATCGCGCGCGTACTGTTGAAGGTCGTCTTCTGATTTTTCGAGTTTCGATTTCATGCCCATGAGTTGCTGGGAGAGCCATTCGGAAGCCTTTTGCGAAGCCTGCCAACGAGATTCAAGATTTTGCTGGATGTAGGTGGAGGCGAGCGTGTTGACGACCTGCGCGGCGAGGTTGCGGTCGTTAGATTCGAAGCTGACTTCCACCAAACGGCTGCGTTTCAGAGGCTCGACATCGAGACGGTCCTGAAATTTTCTTAAAACTTCATTGTCGATGGTGGACTCGGGAGAAGAACTTTCCAGAGCTGTAAGCGCCGGTTGTAAGGAAGCTTCCTGACTTCGGCGCGCCCACCAGTGCGGCGGCTGGCTAAATTCAGCGAGTTGATCGAGCTTGAGATCGGAAATCACGCGTCGCGCGAGATTTTCACTTTTCAAGATGCGGTACTGAGTTTCCAGATAAGTGTCAGAAATGCTTTCGAGCTGAAATAATTCCTGGAGGGAGGGGATGTCGGGATTTTCTTTTTGAATTTCGACCAGTACGCGAGCGCGATAGACCGGTTTTTCCTTGAGCGTGGCAAAAAGGCCAATGGAGAAAACTACGAACGCTATGGTGAGTATTGTCGCGCGGCGTTTTTGGATTACACGCGCATATTCGACCAAACCAGGAACTTTTTCGGCTTCATCCGGTTCGAAGGAGGGGAGCGCGGAAGCGCGGCGTTTTGCGATGGCGCTCGGGGCGGCGTCGTAGAGGCTGAGTTTGTTTTCCTGGTCCATTAAAAGCGCCAGATGGCGAGGCCACTCGCTGTTGCGACGGCGGCCTCGGTTCCTTTATATAGGACTGTTTTCCCCGAACTGTTTGGAACGAAAACGATGTCGGCTGGTCTTAGCGGCGTATCGGGCGCTTTGCCGGCCAAAACTTTTCCCAGATCGATGGGGAACTCGGTGCGTTTCCCGGAATGTTCGTCAGTGCGAATAATTTTTGTGCGACTTTTGGCGGAGGTTGAGTTCAAGCCTTCGGCGAGAGCGATGGCTTTCAGGACGGACATATTCTGGTCGCTCTTGAGGACAAAGCCGCCTGGCTTTTTGACGTCGCCAATTACGTAAACGATGCCGCCACGGGTTACCTTGACGATGTCGCCGGGATAGACCGGGACGTTGTAACGCTGGTCGCCGGACTCGAGCAAGTCCTTCAAATTAATTTTAATGGTTTCGTTGCCCGGAGGATTTGCTGGAGGCGCGCTATTGGGATTGGTGCTGGTTGTGTCGCGCGTGGAGTCCGAACCAAATTGCAAGCCGGCGCCGCGCATAACGAGGACTTGGTCACCGGCGTCGTCAGCGAGGCCTTCAGCCATGGAAAGCATTTCTAGAACAGTTTTGGTTCCACGAATTTGGAAGACGCCCGGCTTTTTTACGGCGCCAACTACGGACACGGGATGGCTTTCGACGGTGGTGACGAAAACGCCGACGTGAGGATCTTTCATGTATTGGCGCAGCTTGATTTCTATCACGCCTTCGAGTTCACGCGCCGTGAGACCTGTAGATTGAATAGCGCCGAGGAGCGGCATGGAAATTTCTCCGCTGGCTGAAACGCGGAGGGAGCGATTGAGGTCGGGAGCTTCGAAGACATTTATTTCAAGGAGGTCGTGCGCGCCGATGCGGTATTCGGCCTGTTCGCCGCTGGGAGTACCGACCGCCAGCGCTTGATTGAGTTGTTCGAGGCGGCGATTATAATCTTCGGTTGTTTCGGGCTGGGTGGGTGGCGCGGCGGAATTCGCGTTGGATTGAGAAGCTTGGGCGTGCGAGATTGGTGAGAACAAAAGGCTTAAGGCGGCGAGTGAAGTGCAAGTCACCGCGAGACGCAGGCGTTTTCGAAAAGATATCTGAATTGGTGAAGCGGCGCGGAGATACGTTAAAGGGAAACGAGAGGACAATTCGACCTCTGCGGAAGATCGTGGTCCCGAAAACATTAGAATCCTGCGAGCTTTAGTGAACTGCTAACAAAATGCCGGCCTGCGGTGCGGTCTGCTGGGCACAGAACGCTTGCTGCTGTCTACGCGGGTCGGATTCGTTTGTAAACTTGCCCGGCATCAACGGCGGATGCCATCCCCGGCAAAAAAGTTTCCGCGTGAGTGTTATCCCATGGGCGGGTACATGTCAAGCGCTGCGAGCGTTAAATCGTGGAGAAGATTGGAGCGACGAGGAGTGCAGGTTAGACAGCAAGCATACTAGACTGGCAAGACTCGGCTGCGATCGCGGACTAAAATTGTAGTCGGCTCCGCTTGCATACAGTAGAGGTCGGGCCGATTCCCGCAGGATGATCGGGATAGGGACCAATGGGAAAAATCTCGGACTTGGTAGCGCAGCGATGTCCTAAGTGCGCTGGCACGGAAGTGTGGCGTTCACCGAGAAGAGGATTTTTCGAGCTAGTTGTATTGTCGAGCATAGGTATTCGACCGTTCCGCTGCCAGGGATGCACGAGTCGTTTTTACGCGTTCAAGCCTCGAAACGGCGCTTCGACTGTGGGACACCGGCGGTGGCGTGTCGAGACCGACGGAATTTTATCTGTAATCGTCTACGGACACGGACCAGATAAGGAACCGTTTCAGGAGACGACAAACGTACGTCTGCTAAGTTCGCATAGCGCGGAATTTAGGTTGGCAGCGAAAGTGCGGCCGGCCCAGGAGCTCGTGCTGCTGGATCCTGCGAGCGATGAAGAGCACAGGTGCCGCGTGGAGTCTGTAACGGAATCGACGGGTGGCGAGTCTATTGTATGCGTGAATTTTCGCGACTCCGTTTGGGAATTTTGGATTAACGCCAGGCAACCAGCGGGGAACTCAAATCCATAAGCAGACGTTTATTTGTGACTTTTGGCACACTGTTATCATGGCTACCGTTTGACAAAAATCGACGTTTCATGGAATGTCCGGGGACTTCACTCAAAAAGCGTATCGGGCTGAGAACTGAAACACGCGTGGAGGGTGAAGGGGATTGATTTCTTGCAACGTTCCAAAATTTCCGGGGCCCGAATTTGGAACCAGAAAGCAGGTTTGGTTCACCGAAATCCCATCCCCGCACGGGTACTTACCTTGCGACGTTCCGATGGGATTATATTGGGCTTGATTGACGCCGTTGCCGTTCTGCACATAGTAATTCGCGTGATTGAATAAGTTAAAAGCCTGGGCTTGAAGTTGCAATTGGTGACGCTCTTTGATCTGAAACGTACGACCCAGAGCCAGATCGACCTCTTGGATCCAGGGGCCGTAGAACGAGTTGAGGCCCACGCCAGGGGTGGGGCCGGCGCCATTGATTCCCAGTGCGGTGTTTGCGGTGGCCTGGTTAAACGCGGTGTCATTCAAATTCCCATCGGCTCCTCTGCAATCACTGAAATCAAGGACTCCGCTGATGCTGGTGCAGGCAGGGCTTAACAGTGCGGCGTAGGGACGCCCGGAACTAAACTGCATTACGCCACTTAGTGTCCAGCCAGAAAGCAAAGTCCGTTTTAAATCCCCACTTGCGAATCTGTCCAGTCGAGGCTCGTAAATGCCGGCAAACGAAATCCGATGTCGCTGATCGAGAAGTGAAGGTGCGTGAGTGTCGCTGAAATCGAACTGATTATTGAAGTCCATGCCATGGAGCATAATATTTTTGGCGTAAGTGTACGAAACCTGCATCGAGAGCCCCTGCGACATGCGACGTTGCAGTTGCACGAAAAGAGAGTTGTAGTGATTTTGCCCGGGACTAATTAACTCATTGATCTGCCCGAGGTTCGGATTGATAAATCCTTCTTTGAGCAGCCCGCTATCCATGTTGGGCAAAACGATATTGGGTCCACTGCAAGGCGCTACCACGGTACCGGACGGACAAACCACGTAGGTGCTAGTGCCTTGGAGCGGCTGCAGATTTAGATCATAAGCGCTTCCCGAAAGAAGATGGACTCCATGCGTCCACATGGTGCCGATGCTTAACGAAGTATTGGGGAGAATCTCGCGTTGAATCTGTAAACTCGCCTGCAAAACATAGGGGACACGGAAATTTGGGGAAACCAGAGAAATATCTGGAGAAGCCTCGAAAAGTGCTGGGTTCGTGACGGCGCTCGGAAATGTGGGCCCATAAATCACGCCGCCCGGGCCAACCGAAGGCGTCTGCTCATTCGGAGCAATATTGGGATTAAAACTGGCGTTAACTGTTGATTGTTGGGAAGCGAGTCCGTTGGACACCACCGCATTCCTGTAATTCAGACCGTTCATGTTGCTAAAAAACTTACCAAATCCGCCGCGCACAACCGTTTTTGGCTGTGGTTGCCAGGCAAAGCCCAACCGGGGCGCCAGCCGCAAATATTGATTAGGATACTGACCGGTGAGTGGGAAAGCTGGATTCTCAGCGGGTTGTGGAAAAACTTGGAAATCTTCTCGTAAACCCATTTCGAGCGTCAGTTGCGGGAGTATGCGGTAGGAATCCTGCGCGTAGAATCCCCAATAGGGTACCGAGAATGCGAACGTCGGGTCACCTGAAGCTTGATTGAATGTCGCATATTCGCCCAGCGCGAAACCAGACAGATCGTTGAAGAAATATGTGCCGCGAAATGTCCCGAATTGAAGGACGGCATCGGGATCAAAGCCGCCGAAGTTGTGGTCTGCGACCCAGGTCCAATTCATGTCGAAGCCGAACTGCAAAGTGTGTTTTCCAATTAAATAGTCAACGTGGTCGGCCAATCCCCACTGCTTTTCGAATACCCGCCCGGAAGCGAAGCCCGCATTACCAAAAATAAACTCGTTAGGGTTTGCTAGAGCAAACGTCGGCAAGTTCGGATTGATCAGGCCTGTGGGCGTGGCGAATTGATTGTCGGAAGAACCGCCGGCGTGAAATTCGTTCAAAAGGTTTGAAGAGAAAGTATGAGTCCATCCAAAACTAGCTTGGTAGTCACGAACGTATGCGTTCGCCAGAGCTTGAACGCCATACAGAGACACCGGGCTTCCGGTTAGCTCTCCACCAGGAGAGTCGAAGCGATTGAGGTTCAGGCTGAGGAAAAGTTTATCGCGAGGACTGGCCTGATAATCGAATCGCGGAAACAGCGCAAGATCATTGTGGCTGCTTGGCTTGACGCCGAGATTGGAGTGAATAACGTTTAGCGCGTTCGATACCTGTTGCAGGTAAACCGGATTGCCGGGGTTGGGTGAGCTATCACTACCGGGCATTGGTAATGATGCGTTGGGCGGAGGGAGAATAGTTCCGGCTGGAACTCCGAAGCTGGTTTCATTCGCTTGAGCAATAGGCTGATTAATTACAGAAATGGGAGTGTTCTCGACCTGTTGCTCGTAATCAAAAAAGAACCATAGTTGGTTGCGAATGATCGGACCGCCCAAAGTGGCGCCAAATTGTTGCAAGGCGTCTTGAGGTTTCGGAAAGCCACTCTCCCTGTCAATGGTGTCGTTCGCTGCTGTGGCAGAGTTGCGATTGTAGTAAAAAGCGCCGCCGTGAAAACTGTCGGTGCCGCTTCGAGTGACCGTGTTGATGAAGCCCGTCCCGGCGCCGCCGTATACAGCGGAGTAAGGATTTTCTGCAACTTGGAACTCCTGAATGGCATCCTCACCGAAGGTGTAAGGAATTCTGGTGCCTCCCTGTGAATTGCCAAAGTAATGGTTGGTGGCATTGGTGCCATCCACCGTGAAGGAATTTGAGCCATTGCCATTGGCATAGCCCGAGTCCTCGCCCCCTTGCTGTCCAGCGATGCTTACGAGACCCAGCGGGCCATCCGAACTGGTATTGGGGCTGAGGAGAGTGAAATCCGTGTAGCGGCGTCCGCTGAGTGGAAGACTTTCCAGAAAAGAACGCTCGACAATGGTGGTTACAGACGATTCTGTGGGCCGGAGCAAGGGATTCGTGGCAATAACCGTGACGGCCTCGCCGTTGGCTCCAATCTTTAGTCTGATGTCTTGCGCCGTGACGTTTCCAATTAATACCACTATCTGTTTGATTTCTACGGGTCGAAATCCGCTGTAGCTAGTGGCAATGGAATAGTCGCCGGGGGACAGCAAAGGAAACCGGTACAGACCGTCACTATTCGATACGCTGGATTGGATTGTTCCAGTTTGGAGATTGGTAACAACCACGGTTACA
>Ga0209380_10000538_pt1 | contig 26686 bp, 29 predicted proteins | sample HubBroMetageWFT6_FD_188347 | JGI IMG/M metagenome (GOLD analysis project Ga0209380, IMG submission 188347) | Warmed and freeze-thawed soil microbial communities from the Hubbard Brook experimental Forest, New Hampshire - Hubbard Brook CCASE Soil... | ecosystem: Environmental > Terrestrial >... | reverse complement strand
GCGCAACTGGCTCAACCCCGATGGCATCCCCGGCCGCCCCTGGTTCAAACACATCCTCTACGGCGCCCGCTTCACCTACGCTCACCTCGAACTGCCGGGCCTGACTGAAGCAGTTGAAAAACAGGATTGGGCAACTGCCAAACAACAAGCAGAAATCCTCCGCCAAGCGTTAGCGAACAACACAAAGCTGATCGATCAACTCAACTCCACTCTGAACGGCGATCAAGCCGAAGCGGGAAAGTAGGTTCAGTTCCCGGATCTTGTATTTCGAGCTGGTAATCCGGGTAACCCTACCCTTACCGGGCGGTTTGGAATCATCACGTTGGCGAGAAATGAGCACTTGGTCTCCCGGGATCAATAACTTACGGCTAGAGTCCTGTTCTTGAAAGACTTAGGCCCGCGCTTTCCACTTGACACGTCCGTGTTCTCAATTAATCTTGCCGCATGAATCCAACACTCAAGGCGGTTCTCTGGGCAATACTCTGGTTCGTACTGGGTCACCTCAGTTGCGCCGTGATACACCACTGGCATCATCACATGGCGAGATAGGCCTCGGCTTCCATGATCGCCGGGCGGAGCTGTGGATGGCAAGGTTGGATGTCACAGGGGCTGCCCTTTCGCGGCCTGACCTGGTAGCAAAAATGTTTTCGGGAACCTGCCTTGGCCGCAAAGCTTGAACGAGCCGAAATCCTTGTACCAAAGCCCGTCGGGCACGACCGATTTCGCTTCGATCCAGACGCGCAACTGGTTTAGGTCTTCCAGGCTGATATTGCGGTCGTGCATGCGTTCAATGAGATGGTCGCGAATGGCGGCGGGAAGCCGGGACCAGGTTTCGATCTGAGGCATGGTTCACCAAGGTTTATTCGCCAAAGACGAAACGCCCGAGTTCGTTGCCCAACCGCTTGACCTGCTCAGGCTCGCTGGCCGCGCGAAAGCGTTCGGCCAGCTGAAAAAATGCTTTCTCTTTCTGCCGGGCGGCTTCGATGCCTTGCTCGATGAGTTCCACCAGGACACGGTTGTCGCTGAGGGAGCGCTGTTTCGCTATGGTGTCAACTTGTTTGGCGATTTTTGGTGGCAGGGTTATGCTTCGCCGGACTTGGCTTGCACGTGATCGTTTTGGGTTTGGCATCGTTGCACCATTGTACACCATTTTGGTGCATATCGAAGCCGATTTCGGGAAGCTGTCAGTCGAACTCGAACGCTTCCTGCTCCGCCGGACTGCTCCACACCGGAGCGAACGACTGGCGGTGCAGCGGAGTCGGACCATACAGTTGCAACGCTGCCAGGTGCTGCGGTGTGCTGTACCCCTTGTGCGAAGCCAGACCATATTCAGGGAAGACCGAATCCCACTCGCACATCATGCGGTCGCGCTCGACCTTGGCCAGAATCGAAGCCGCCGCGATCGAGGCGGAGAGCGCATCGCCGTGAATAATCGCCCGTTGCGGCAATTCGCAATCGAGGCGCACGGCGTCAATCAAAAGATGATCCGCCGCAGGCTGCAAGCGCAACACCGCTTCGCGCATGGCCAGCCGCGACGCCTGGTAGATGTTGATTTGGTCGATGCGCGCCGCATCCACCGCCGCGACCGCCCAGGCGACAGCATGATCACGAATGCGCGGCACCAGCACTTCGCGCCGTTCCGGCAGCAGCAGCTTCGAATCCCGCAAACCGCGAATGCGGTAGCCACGCTCAAGAATCACCGCCGCCGCCACCACGGGACCAAACAGCGACCCGCGTCCCACTTCGTCCACTCCCGCCACCAGAGCCGCACCCGACGCCCAGGCGATTTTCTCGTAACGCAGGGTGCAGCGGAGTTTTTTCAGCAGCCGCAACTTCATCGCGGAAGGCGACAAAGAAAATTCGCGCTCGATCTTCGCAGTACTCGACATGAATCGTGGGAGAAAACTTGCCTACCATCTTCACTCGCCGCCGCGGCTTCTTGCAAGCGCCAAAATGTGACCGATTATTAAGCTGAACTAATCGCGCAGTAACCACCATTTCGATTACGCGCGTACATTGTCCGGCCGGAGATGTGCTGCTATGTTTGACGGTAGTCCCCGTTGTTGAGGAGCAGTTGTGAATGATCAGGCAGTCCCGAGGCGTCAGGATGATTTGCCACAGGATGGCTCATCGCTCGGAAAGCTGATCCACCTGGCGCTCCCGGTTCGCCTCATCCACACCCAGAACGGCCAGCGAAGCGCTCCCGAAATTTCCTGCACCTATGATATCCACTCGCGTGGCGCACGCTTGCGCAGTTGCCACGATGTGAAAGTGGGAGATTTGATCACCATCGAGCGCGGGCGCCTTAAGACTGCGTGCCAGGTAATCTGGACGGGCGATCCAGACTCCGCGCTGCGCGGCCAGTTCACGGTACAGTGCCTGGAAGGGAGCAAGATTCCCTGGGAAGAAGAACTGCGGCAGATGGAAGAGCAGTACCTGCCAGTCATTGTCGCTCGGTCAAATCAGATGCCCGTGGCGGACGCTTTCGGCAGGCGTACACAGAATCGGCGCCGGCGCCCGCGCTTCCTGGTCGAGGGAGGTGTTGAGGTAACAGAAATCGGCGGGGAGACGCGTCTCGAAGCTCGTCTCGAAGATATCTCCGAATACGGCTGCCTGATCAGCGCCGACAATCTTCTCATCGCGCCGGGAACCAGCCTGAGGCTGGTTCTGAATATGTGCGACGTCGCCGTCGCGCTGCGCGGGCAAGTGAGGTATACGTCGGAGAACCACACCATGGGCGTGGAGTTTCAGGAGATCCGCCAGGGCGACCGGCCGCTGCTCGACTATGTATTGACCCGGTTAAAGAAACACCGCGCTGAAGATTTCGCCGATCTCGAAGTGATTACGGATTCTTTAGAATCCGTCGGACCGACGTCCCACCGCACACACTAGCCCGCGCACACTAGCCCACACACATTAGATGGATCGGCTTACCGCAATTCTTCAGCTGGGCCTTTCGACATCGCGCAGCCGAGCCGCCTTGCCCTTGAGGCCGCGCAGGTAATATAGCTTGGCGCGCCGGACCTTCGACGAGCGCAGCAGATCGACCTTGTCGATTACCTTGGAGTGGATGGGGAAAATGCGCTCGACGCCCTGGCCAAAGCTGATTTTGCGCACGGTGAAGCTGGCCTGCGGTCCGTTGTCGCGCTTGATCACGACGCCCTCAAAAGCCTGCAGGCGCTCTTTGTCGCCTTCTTTAATTTTTACATGAACGCGAACCGAATCGCCCGGGTGGAACGCGGGGATGTCGGTGCGTTGCGTCTTGGCCAGCAGTTTCTCGATGATTAAGTTCGACATGATGTTTAGTCCCTCTGAAATCTGAAATCCTATTCTTGGTATCGGATATGTCATTCCGAAGCGCGGTCTTATCGCGCGAGGAATCTGCTCCTCTCCAGCCGCACAGCAGGTTCCTCACCGGCACAGAACGCCGGTTCGGAATGACAAAATGTAACTTACTTCCTCAAACTGAACGTTACTGAATCTCAATTCCTGATCCCGGCCAGAAACTCTCTGTCTTCCTCGCTGAGCGCTGCACCCTTCAGCAAGTCCGGGCGGTTGCGCAAAGTCTTTTCCAGAGCCCGTTGACGACGCCATCGCCGAATCTCTTCGTGGTTGCCGGAGAGCAACGCTTCCGGCACTGCCATCCCGCGAAACTCCGCCGGCCGCGTGTAATGCGGATAATCCAGCAATCCGTTCGAGCCGCAAGTCGAATCCGCGCCGCCTGCGTCTTTCACCTTCGCGTCGATCGTAAACGATTCCTGCTGCGTCGACGCTTCGTTTCCAACCGCTCCCGGAAGCAACCGCATCACCGCTTCCACAATCACGGCTGCGGCCATTTCTCCGCCGCTCAGAACATAGTCACCGATAGAAAGTTCGCGGTCGGCGAGAAAGTCCGAAACCCGCTCGTCCACTCCCTCGTAGCGTCCGCAGACCAGAACCACGCGGTCGAGCAACGCCAACTCTCCCGCGACTTTCTGCGTAAAGCGCAGCCCCTGGGCTGAGAGGAGGACCACGGATTCCTTCAATCTTCCTGCGACACGCTCTTCCCGTGGCGCAACGCCCAACGACTCCAAACATTCAAACAGCGGTTCCGGCTTCAGCACCATGCCTTCGCCGCCACCGAAGGGACGGTCATCCACGGTGCGATGACGGTCGTGCGTAAACTCGCGCAGATCGTGGACTTGAATTGTAGCCAGCGCTAATTCCTGAGCCCGGCGCGTGATGCCGTAATCGAGCGGCCCGCGAAAGAAGTCCGGAAAAATGGTGACTATGTCGGCCTTCATCGCGGAACCCGCTGCTCAGTTCTCAGTTCTCAGTTCTCAGTTCTCAGTTCTCAGTTCTCAGTTCTCAGTTCTCAGTTCTCAGTTCTCAGTTCTCAGTTCTCAGCAAAGACTTCGTTCTGCGTTCTCATTCTGTCAATGCTTTTTTCTTGCGCTTTGCGCCTGCTCTCGCTTCTCTTCTGCCGTTAGTGGAGCATTCACTTCCAGCAGGCCCTCTGGCAACTTCATGCGCACCTGCTTCCGCTGGACATCCACGCTCTCGATAAACGCTTCGGCAAAAGGGATCTCCACCAACTTCGCCGCAGCGTCGCGCACAATCAACAGCGGCGCTTCTCCCGCTCCGAACTGAACGTCCTCGATTCGTCCGATCTCGCGATCACGGTCAAATACCAAACAACCAACCAGGTCGCTGACGTAGTTCCATCCGGCATTCAGTTGGGAACGCTGGCTGCGCGGCACCTGCAATTCGCTTCCCACCAGCGCTTCCGCTTCGGAGATCGAATCCACTCCCGCGAACTTGAACACCAGCAGCCCTTTGTGCGGCCAAAGTTCTTCCACTTCCACTTCGCGGCGGCGGCCATCCCGCGCTAACGCCTGCAACTTCATGCCGGCGGCGAATCGATCGGAAACAGTGCTGTAAATCTCGCCCGCAACTTCGCCGCGGCGGCCCTGCGTTTTCACCACGCGGGCCAGCGTGATGAACTCAGCACTTGTTTCAGGATCGCGAAGGTTCCCTGTCGGAAGCACAGCGCCTGAAGGCGGATCCATAACCGGCTCATGCGGCAGGCCTGAAGGCATGCCCTGATACAAATCACATAAAATCCCTAGTCGATGACTTCCAGCGTGTAACGCTTGCGCGCCCGAACGCCGGCAGCATTCAGCAACGTGCGCAAGGCGCGGACGTTGCGGCCCTGCCGTCCGATGATCTTGCCCACATCGTCCTCGGCGACCTCCAGTTCAATCACATCGTGATCGAGGTGATCCACGAAGACCTGATCGGGAGCATCGACGATCCACTTCGCAATCTGCTCGATAAGAGCGCGCACATCTCCAGTGGTTTCGGTCATAGCGATCTTTGGAACTGGAAACTCAAAACTTACGCCGCGGGGACCGACGGCGCGGCTGCGGGCCTGGAGAACAGCTTGCCCACGCGATCCGACATTTGAGCGCCCTTCGACACCCAATACTCGACGCGATCGCGCTTAAGCTCCACGCTGGCAGGGTTGGTTCGAGGATTATAGGTCCCCACGACTTCCACGGGCCGGCCGTTGCGCGCGCGCTCCTTCTCAATCACCACGATGCGGTAGTGCGGTTGTTTACGCGCACCCATGCGCGCCAGTCGAATCATTAACACAGATGAATATCCTTTGTTCCGGAAGAGTCCGGTGAGGTCAAGACAAACACTTATTATGCCGGAGGTTAGAAGGAATGGCAAGGGCGAGTTGACATGTGGACGCAGTGTTTGGCAGCGTCACGGAGCCGGGACCCGCGGACATCAAGAGTTGCCAGCTCGCGAAAGAGCTTTCGGAGATGAAGTGAGCCAGTTCGCTTTCGGTTTGCTCAGGCTGCGCCAAATGATTTACTCTCGGCGCAGTCCATCATGATTCCTACCAACTCGGATTCCACCACCGCGACCGCGGGGTTTTCGCATGCGATGCGCCGGGAAATTTACGAGCAACCCCGCGCCATCGCGAAAACCATTGATCTGCATCTGAAGGACGACATCATTTTTCCCGGCGAGCTGCACGCCATTGAGAGCGCGCTATTGACCTTCGAGAAGCTGATCATTGCGGCCAGCGGATCGAGCCGGCATGCCGGCCTGGCCGGAGAAATCATGATTGAAGATCTTTCCGGCGTCGCCGTCGACGTGGAATATGCCAGCGAATACTGTTACCGCTCAACACACGCGGCGGTCGATCCCATCGTGATGGTGGTGACGCAATCCGGTGAAACTGCCGATACGATTGCCGCGCAACGCGAGGCGCTGACCCGCGGCGTGAAGACCATTGCAGTTTCGAACGTGGCTGAAGCGACGATTCCCCGCGAGGCCAGCGCAGCGCTGATCACGGGCGCGGGGCCGGAACTCGCCGTGCCCGCGACCAAGAGCTTCACTACGCAGGTAACAGTTCTCTATTTGATGGCGTTGTTCCTGGCGCGAAAACGCGGCCGGATGACCTCCGAGGTGACGCGCTCTTACCTGCAGCGGCTGCAACGGCTGCCGCAAGCGATCGAGAGCAATCTTCGCGTCTGGGACGATCTGGCGGAGCAATTCGGAGAAAAGCATTCTTCCGCTGAAAAGTTTCTGTACCTGGGACGAGGCGTGCATTACGCCATCGCGCGTGAAGGAGCTCTCAAGCTTAAGGAAATCTCTTACGCCCACGCAGAGGGCTATCCCGCGGGAGAGCTGAAGCACGGCCCAAACGCGCTGGTCGACGAAAAGCTGCCGGTCGTGGTACTGGCAACGCGCGACCAACATGATCCAGATTCCATGTTGCGCTATCGCCGCACGCTCGACGTCATGCAGGAAGTAAGGTCGCGCCGCGGGCAACTGGTAGTGGTCGCGACCGAAGGCGATGACGAAGTAGCCACGATCGCCGATGATGTTTTTTTCGTACCCCCCGCGCCCGAACTCTTGCTGCCGATCGTCGAAGTAATTCCGCTGCAACTGTTCGCCTATCACGTGGCCACAAAAAAAGGATACGACGTGGACCGTCCGCGAAATCTGGTGAAAGCCGTGGTCACGGAGTGACGGCCGGCAACTCTCACATCGATCTGCAAGCCGTCGCGAAAGATGTCATGCGGCAACACGGTTTTGTGCCTGACTTTCCCCCAGAGGTACAGAAGCAGCTTGCCGATTTGCGGGCTCACCCTCCGGCAGTAGCCTCTGGCGGAGCTGTGCGCGATCTGCGCAATCGATTGTGGTCGTCGATCGACAACGATACCTCGCGGGACCTCGACCAGATCGAGGTTGCGGAACAATTGCCGAACGGCGATGCAAAGGTTTTAATCGGCATCGCCGACGTAGACGCCTACGTCCCCAAACAGAGTGCCATCGATCAGCATGCCGCAAGCGAAACAACCACCATCTACACTGGGATCCGAAACTTTCCCATGCTGCCGGAAGAACTTTCCACGGGCAAGACTTCCCTGCTGGAAAATCAGGACCGGCTGAGCGTGGTCATCGAATTCGTTGTAGATAGCGACGGCCACGTAACATCGAGCGACGTCTATCGCGCCGTGGTTCGCAATCAGGCGCAACTCCAGTACAACTCCGTGGGAGCGTGGCTGGAGGGCTCGGCAGCAGCGCCGCCTAAGGTGGCCGCATCTGCCGATCTGCAATCGCAACTGCGTTTGCAGAGCGACATCGCGCAGAAACTGAAGACCCGACGTTTTGACAATGGAGCGCTCAACCTCCAGACCGACGAAGCCTACCCGCTGGTACAGAATGACCTGGTCGTAGATGTAGTCCAGCAACAGAAAAATCACGCGACCGAGTTGATTGAAGACTTCATGATTGCAGCGAATGGCGTGGTGGCGCGGATGCTGGAGAAAGTGTCGTCGCTGCGCCGCATTGTGAGGAAGCCGGAGCGCTGGGACCGCATTGTTCAACTCGCGGCAAACTACGGCGAGAAGCTTCCGGCGGACCCGGATTCCAAAGCGCTCAACGACTTTCTGATCAAGCGCAAGGCCGCCGCCCCAGACCATTTTGCCGACCTCTCGCTGGCCACGATCAAGTTGATTGGCCCCGGAGAATACGTTCTGGAGCGACCGGGCGATCCCGAACCTGGGCACTTTGGCCTTGCGGTTCAGGATTACACGCATTCGACCGCTCCCAATCGCCGCTTCGCTGACATCGTTACGCAAAGAATCGTGAAGGCGTTGCTGGTGAGCCAGCCAAATCCTTACTCGGACGCCGAACTTGAGGGAATCGCTGCCAACTGCACCGAGAAGGGCGATGCTGAGCGAAAGGTCGAGCGCGAAATGGCAAAGCGCCTGGCCGCCTCAGCGATGCAGCATCGCATCGGCGCCGTTTTCGACGCCATCGTTACGGGAGCAAGTTCAAAGGGAACGTTTGTTCGCATTTGGCAACCGCACGTGGAGGGCCTGCTGGCTCAAGGCCAACAGGGCGCCGATGTAGGAGACCGGATGCGCGTCAAATTGATTCGCACCGACGTGCAGCGCGGGTTTATCGACTTCGCGCGCGTAGCGAGCTAGTTTCTGGTTTCTGGTTTCTAGTTTCCGGTTACCAGTTTCTCGCTTCCGCGTTTCCTTCGAATTGTGATTGTCTATTGGTTGATGTCCTGCTTCGCCTCCAACCGCTTCTCCAATCCATCCAGGTAGCTCTTCTGGTTGTCGGGAGCCGCAGCCATGGCCAGCTTCATCTCTTTCGTCGCGTCATCGAACTTGCTTTCCGACGAGTAGACCCGAGCGAGGCCTGTGTGTACGAACCACTCGTCGGGATGCTTCTTCGCGTTCTCGCGGAAGATGGCGAAGGCTTCTTCACTGCGCTTTTCAGCCTGCAATTGGCGGGCATATAAATGGATTTGTAACGGGTTGGCAAGGGCCAGCGCCTTCTTTTCCGCGGTGGCAGAGTCGTCTTTGCGATTCAGTGCCAGCAGGATTTTCGATTTGGCGATCTCGTTGTCGTAGCGATCTTCGTTTTCAATCGATTTGTTGGCGTACGTGAGGGCATCGTCCAGAGCGATCTTTTCAGTCAGCAGGTAATTCGCCGCATCATCCCAGCTCATCCACGTGTACTGCGACAGACTGCGAAGTTGTTTCTTCAGGCTGGCTTGCACGACATCATGAACATTCACCGAGACCTTGAAGGGAACTGCAACCTTCTCCCATTCCAGTTCGATCACGGCCGAATCCGGCTGCAACTGATCGAATTCGTAGGTCAGGGCGTTGTGCATATCGGCGGCCGTGGGCTTGACGTTGACGCGCAACACATCTTCTGCCTGGTCGTAGGTAAAGGAACCCCATGAGGTCGAGTTTTTCGAGAAAATGATTGTCCATTCATCGGCGTTTGGAATCATGTGCAGGCCGTAGGTACCGGCGTCGAGCGGCTTGCCCTCGATCAGAACCGGGTCGCTGAATGTGATGGTCGTATTCTCGTTCGCGCCGGCACGCCACACTGCACCGTAGGGAACCAATCCGCCCCAAATTTTGCGATCGTTCACCAGCGGGCGGTGATAAGAGATGGCAACATCGGTAATGCCGATGCGTTGTGAAATCTCGGCTCTCTGGCTTTGCAAAGGCAGGTCGAGTACAAACGATTGAGCCGGACTTACGCCCGACATCGCTGCCATCAAGAGGCAGAATGATAGAGCCCGTAATATTCGGAGCATGGAAAAACCTCCTTCGAATTGTATCTCGCTCAGATTTTGGTTGAAAACGGCCACGCCCCGTGGCCACCCTGGTCGGCATCTTAGACGTGCTCCCTGTCGATCAGTGAGCAGGTTGCGAAGGTCTTAAGTTCCAAATGTCGGGATGCTCGCCGGGCAGTCGAAGTCAAAAGCAAAACCGAGATCAAAGGCAGCGGACGGGAGTGTCCGCTCTACACGGTCATCAGCCGAGGCAATAGCCGGCAAGAATTCTGCAAGTTATTCTTACGAAAGCAGTTGGTGCGGAAAAGCGGGAGTTCTGCTTGATCGAGTGGCGCAAACTCGTTTGCGGCGTGATGGTTTTTGTTTTGCCCACGTCGCTGTCAGCCCAGGATGAGGGCCGGGCGATGCTCCATAGCCAGGGAGGAGCTTCGTTGAATGGGAGTCCCGCGCCCATTTCGGCGGCGATCTTTCCGCAGGACACGATTCAAACTCAAAAAGACAGCACAGCGAAAATCGATGTTGAGGGTTCCACGGTTACGTTACAGCCCGAAACCACGATCCTGTTTGAGCCGGATGAGATTGCGCTCGACCATGGCAGCGTGGAGTTGATCACTTCGCGAGAGATGCGAGTGCGCGTGAACTGCATAACCGTCGTTCCCGCTGCGCAAGAATGGACGCGCTACGACGTCACTGAGGTAAACGGGAAGGTGACGGTAGCCGCTTTTCAGAACGATGTCAAGATTCACTCGCGGGGCGCGGCGGTGCGGCGTTCGAAGCAGAGGGAGTCTTCGGACACGATCGTTCATCAAGGGGAACAGATCACTCGCGAGGAAGGATGCGGCGCAGCGGCCAAGCCTGCCGACACGGTGGCCGCCGATGGCGCCTTCCTGAACCATCCCTGGGTCGTCGCAACCGCCGCGGGCGTGGTCGGCGTGCTCACCTGCTGGGCGTTATGCCGGGGCGACGATCCGATCAGTCCTGACAAACCATAGGACTCTCGATTACGGCTCCTGTTGTGACTTTGCCGCCTCGATCGAGCGTAGCTCCCGGCGGCGCCGCTGTCCGGACCGTAATAAATAGAACATGTAGAAAACGATGCCGAGGTTAGCAAGAAGCATCACGGAGCGGACGACGGTGATTCCGCGCATCATTTCCCGGACCTCGAGGGGCAGAAGCAAAGTTCCCGAGCCGAATGCGACCCATTCGGCCCAGGTGCGCTCCTTCCACAGACCGTAGGCCTCGATGAAACGCAAGGCTGAGTAGGTAAACGCCAGTTGCGCGGCGGCCCACAATTTGGCGTCGGTAAGATTGTCGGCGAAATCGAGAAATACCTGTGCCCAATGGCGGTCGGTGCTGATGTGAAGCAGAGCCAGCAGGCTCTCGGCTACTACCCAGGCATCCTTGCGCACGAGAAGCAGGGCGCTCAGGCCGATCAACAGAACAAAAATGCCTTTGATGAATTCAAACGAAGCCACCGCACGCAGCAGGTTTTTCTGGGCGCGGTGCAGGTCGATTTTCGATGCCGGCGAGAGCATGCGGCGGCGCTAATAATTCTCAGAGTACCACGGCTACGCGCAGGCGAACCCGGCCTTTCTCTTTACCTCTGAATTTCTGCATCTATGATTTCGGGAGCGTCTGCCACGTCGATCACGATCGGTTTCAGTTTTTTCGGTTGCGAACCGCGGCACGAAGCTCATTCACGATCTCCCGGGAAGCTTTGATCGCCGCCGCGTGCTGATTCACGTTGAATGAGATCGCCCCCACGCGTGCGTGTCCGCCACCGCCGTAGCGCTCACAAATCTTGGCCAGGTTGACCACCGGCTCTTCCGGAGCCCAGGGGTTTGATCCCACCGAGACTTTCACCCGGAAGCTGCTCTTGCTGAGTCCCACGCTGTAGATGGATTCGGGATGGAGATAGTAGGGAACGAACTTGTTATAACCCTCGAGGTCGTGATCGGTGACGTCGAAAAAAATGGTTCCATCGATGCACTCGGCACGCTGCTTGAGGATTTCGATCGAGATCTCATGGCGCCGCAGGAGCGGAGGCAGGAGTGGGGCAACGAATGGTTCTTCCAGAATCGCATCCAGCGATTTGGTGGCGAGAAGCGGAATCAAGTTGGGGACAAACTTATCCGGTGCGGACTCGATGACCATCGTCAGCTTCATCGCCGCGGCCTTCATCTCAACCGCAGTTTTGGCGTCGGGATAAAGAGCGCCGTCGATGACGTCGGTCCAATGCACGAGGTCAGCCACCGGAGCAGGATCGAAACCAAAGCGCTGCTGCGCGATCATGGCGATGAAACTGGTGCAGGATTTGAAAGCGGGATCGTAGAACTTTCTATTGCTTTGGTCGCGCTCGAAGTGGGCGGCGTCCGCGGGCGAGAGAAATGCGCTCTCGTGATGGTCGAACCACCATGTGATCTTTGGCGAACTGGAGTACTTGAAATCGACAATGGCATTCTCATCGCCGTCGAAATGGGATTCGTCAAACAGCGCTCCGGCGCGATGCACCAGGCCGGAAAAGACGAAGTCGGCGTCTTCGCGAATCCGCTCGCGATAGAAACGGGAAAAAAGCGCGGCGGAGGAAGCTCCATCGAAACACTTATCGTGGTAGAAAACTCTGACTCTCAATGAATGCCCCAATAGACCAGGAGTTCCCGCCTACCGCACGGCCACATCTTGTGGATTTCGGCGGGCAGGGTAAAAGCTAATAGGAATGACAGCTTAGAGGAAGAAAGTCAAGAGCACCACTTCGACACGAATGGTTCAGCACCATCCGCGGGCGGTTCGCACGGCAATGTAATCGCTGGATGTCTGAGGTGCGTGCTGGTAAACCAGCTCTAGCCGGCCTGCTTCTCAGCCAGGTCACCAATCACGGGCACTTTAAACATTTGTCCCTGGTTGGCCTTGAGCAGAAGGATGATCCAGAGAATAAAAGCTCCTAACGCGACCAGCATGTGCAAAGGCGCAGTGATGAAAATCAGGAACGGAACGACGGTCAGAACCGACAGAGCGACCTGAATAGCAACCACGGCCACGAAGAGAAAAATACTTTGGTAAGAGTGGAAGCGGACGAAGCGGCTCTGGTTATAGGGGGGAGTCACGAGAAAAATGATCGCCGGGATGAAGGTCACGTAGGCGAGCATGCCGGCCACGTTGTCCGCCATTCCCGATGCAGGAGCGACGGGAGCGGCTGCGGGGCGAGCGCTGCAGGTCGCGCACGTAGTCGTGCCGTCGGCAATCTGTGCACCACACATATTGCAAAATGCCATTGGAATTCCCCCTGACTCGTCGTTGAAAACCAGGTTTCAGCTAACCGGCACGGCTTTCGGTCCCGAGCAACATCGCGGCAAAGTATCAGAAAACCGCGGTGGAAGCAATCAACAATTAAAGTGGAGGATTGAACCTACTTCGCAGCTTGCTTTTCCGCGAAGTCGCCCACGAGCGGGAGCTTGAACATTTCGCCCAGCAAAGCCTTCACCAGAAGCACGACCCAAACCGCGAAAAACGCAAGGCCGACCACCATCGAAACCAGCAGCAAAAGGAGCGGGCCGAACGCGGGAATGAAGAACAACACGAAGCCTGCAATCCTGAGACTGGCTCCAGCCACCAGGCCCACCAGGCACAGACCGAAGCATTGAAAGCAATGAAAGCGCACGAAACGGTTCTTGCCGTAAGGCCCTACCAGTAGAAAAACGATGGCTGGCAGAAGAAAGTAAGCCAGCGCGCCCGCTATGTTCTCAGGAAGTCCGCCCACCGTGCCGCGCGCGACAGCAGCGCGCATGGCGCGGCCGCAGCCCGGACAAAAAGCCGCGTTGTCGGGCATGGATGCGGCACACTGAGGACAGAGCATCGGCAATCGTCCCTTCAGACTGGCCGCGCGCCAGAACCCTTCTTGCGGCAATCTTCACAAACCCCGTAGATCTGGAAAGTGTGACGGGTCGTCGTGTAGTTGTGTCTCCGGCCGATTTCCTGCTCCAACTGGTCCACTTCACTGGAAAAAAACTCGACCGAACTGCCACACTCGGTGCAGACCATATGGTGATGGCTGCGCCGGTTGTACTGGTGCTCGTAGCGGGCGATGCCGTCGTGAAAAGCCACCTCGCTGGCCAGTCCGCACTCGGCGAGCAGCTTCAGCGTGCGATAGACGGTGGTGTAGCCGATGCCCGAGTCTTTTTTTTGTACGAGGCGATGAAGCTCGTCGGTAGAGAGGTGGTCGCGAGTCTCCAGAAATGTACGCAGGATCGTGTCGCGCTGCGCGGTTTGCTTCAGGCCGACGCGTTTCAGGTGTCGATGCAGGATTGCCTGAGCCTCACGCACCATCTCGCGCGAAATGGAGGGCTGATCATCGATGCGCTTCTGCAACATGAAGCGTCAGGATAGCATCGGGCAAGTTGAAAATGAAATTCATTTTCATCGGAGACGGCGCGGTGTCTAAGGCCGGGTTAGATTTTTTCGGGAAGCCGCGCCCGTTCAAGACGGCTGCTAGAATCGATGTGCTGATGAGCACTCTTACTGTAACTGGCGTTCCGGCAACCCGGCGTTCGACCGGAGTACGGGTTTTCCTCTGGTCGTTATCGATACTCGTCCTGTTGCTTGCGGGGGCGGCCGCTTGTGCATATTTCGTCGTCCATTCGGCGCTGCCTCAGCTTGATGGGTCGCTCCCGGTGAAAGGGCTTTCGGCGGCGGTGAAAATAACGCGGGACGGCCACGGCGTTCCAACCATTGAGGCCGCCACTCTGGACGATTTGTTCTTTGCCCAAGGCTACGTCACGGCGCAGGACCGGCTCTGGCAGATGGACATCATGCGGCGCTTCGGAGCCGGAGAGCTCTCTGAGATTCTGGGCGAGGCCACTCTGAAGGTCGATCGCGAGCAGCGCATCCTTGGGCTGCGGGCGGCGGCCAAGAAATCCTTGGAGATGGCAAGTCCGCGGGATAGCTCTTGCTTTGCGGCCTACGCGCGCGGCGTGAATGCTTTCATTGAGTCGCATGAGGACAAGCTTCCGATCGAGTTCCGCATCTTGCGCTATCAGCCAAAGCTCTGGCAGCCGGAGGATTCCATTGTCATTGCGAACCAGATGGTGAAGGATCTCAACTACTATTACCTGCCCGACACGCTAAGCCGCGAAAAGATTCTGGCCAAGCTGGGGCCGGAGTTGACCTCCGATCTGTACGTGAACCGCTCCTTTCACGACCGCCCGCCCACGATCATGCGGGAAGATCTGAACGATGAGGAAAAGCAGGGCGACAAAGACGATGATGATGACGACGAAGACGATGGTCCCGACAATTCCGTGACGCAGCACCGAGGCACGGCAACGGAGATCTGGGCGCAGCAAACTCCAGAGGCTGTCAACGGATCGAATGATTGGGTGGTCTCAGGTGCGCACACCGTCACGGGCAAGCCGCTGCTCTCAAACGATATGCATCTCGGCCATCAGATGCCGAACCTGTGGTACGAAGCGCATTTGAAGTCTGGGAGTCTGGATGTTGCCGGAGTCACGCTGCCGGGAATGCCCTACGTGATCGTTGGGCATAATCAGCGTATCGCGTGGGGGTTTACGAATGTCGGCCCCACAGTGGCCGATGTTTACATCGAGAACTTTAACGCACAGGGAGCCTACCAGACGCCGCGGGGATGGGTGCAGCCCGAGCAGCGCGAAGAGATAATCCACGTCAAAGGAAAATCGGATGTAACCGTCGATGTGAAGATCACGCGGCATGGTCCCATCGTCACTGATCTTTTCCCCGGCGAAACCCGGCCGCTGGCTCTCCGTTGGACTCTCTACGACGGCCTGCACATGCCGTTCTTCGACGTCGATACGGCGCAGAACTGGGCCGACTTCCGCAAGGCATTTTCGCAACTGGATGCGCCCGGGCAGAATGTAGTTTATGCCGATATCGACGGCAACATCGGCTACCAGACGACGGGTCGGGTTCCGATTCGCGCCGCCGGCGACGGCAGCCTGCCAGTCAGCGGAGCCGATGATGCTCACGAATGGACCGGTTACATCCCTTTCGACAAGCTGCCGAGTATCTACAATCCTCCGTCTGGAGTGATTGCGACGGCGAATGGCCGCATCACGCCTGATGACTACCCCTATTCCATCAGCGCGGGGTGGGAGGCGCCGTGGCGCACTGAGAGGATTTATCACGTGCTGGAATCGGGCCGGAAGTTTGCCCCAGCGGACATGCTCGCACTCGAGAACGATATTCACTCCGAAAATGATTTGTTTGCAGCTGAACGCTTTGTCTACGCCGTCGATCATGCCGCAAAGCCCTCCACGCGAGCCAAGCAAGCCGCCGATGTCATGCGCAATTGGGATGGGCGCATGCTTGCCTCTTCCGCGGCGCCGACGATCGCCGTGCGCTCGGCTCAGGAGTTGACGCGACTCCTGCTCGAGCCTCGTCTGGGAGCTGCCCCGAATGATCCTACAGAACAGGCATCGACTTTGAATTGGAAGACCTACCATTGGCAGATGCGAACGGTATGGTTGCAGAACGTTCTGCTGCATCAACCCAAGCGCTGGCTACCGGAGAAGTACCCCAATTACGACGAACTGTTGACTGCCGCCGTGGAAGCCGCTGTAAACGATCCAGCCGTCCCGAAAGATCTGGTTTCGTGGCATTGGGGCGGCGTGAACGCCGTAGAGATTGAACATCCGGTGCTGGGAAAAGTTCCGCTGATCGGGCGCTGGGCGGCGCCGGGCCTGAAAGAGCAGTCGGGCAGCGGGTATACCGTGAAAGCCGTGACCCGCAATCACGGACCTTCCGAACGCTTTACCGCGAACCTGGCGGACCTGGATCAATCCACTTTGAACACGGTTACGGGCCAGGGCGGAAATTTCTTAAGCCCGTATTACATGGATCAATGGAAGGCGTGGTACGAAGGCTCAACCTTCACGTTGCCATTCACATCCCAGGCGGTGCAGTCCGCCTCGGCACATCACTTAACCCTCGAACCTGCCAGATAGGCTCGCCGCGCACACTTCGACTCAGAAAAAGTCGATGGCCTTCACGTCGATGACATATCCGTTGATGATGATGGTTCCGGTTTCCGGCAGGCTGGGATCGTTATTGTTATCCAACAGCAAACTATCAATGAGCGTGTCATAAACCCGCAGGTTGCCGCCCTCAGCGACATACTCGACGTAACGGCTGGTGAGACCCTGGAAGCCGGTAACGTCGCCGTTATCCGGCGGAATGACAATCGCCCCGGTGGTGGTGTTGTAGATGGAGAGGCAGCCGCGTACTTCTCCCTGAGGGTTGTTGACGTTGCCGATGTTCGTGCAAGTGAGTGCCCCGATGAAGAGTTGGCCGTTGACGCTCATATCGATGCGGTTATGGTAGCCATCTGTGATCAGGAAGCTTCCAGACACGGTCAGCGAACCCAGATCGATGGTGTCGAGACGGCCGCAGGTGGTGGCCGTGGTGGCCTGGCCGGTGCAGGAATTGTTGGGGGCGCCATTGCTGACCGATGCTGTCGGAGTGCCGGCCACGTAGAGTGTCGAGCCGCTCAACCAACCTATCGTTGCTCCATCCACGGGGATCGGAGTTCCGACGGCCAAGGTCGTCATGTTCAAGGTTTGCACGCTGGCGCTGGCGCTGGTGCTGGAGCACTCCGGGCCGCAATTCAAGACATAGGCGGTGCTGCCATCCGTGCTGAAAACGGCATAGACAGGCCGGTCGAAGCCCGGCACCGTAGTCGTGACCGGATTGCCGGTGTTTACGGAAAGGGGCGATATGACCGTGACCACATCCGAATCATTGCTGAAGGCCAGAGCCTCATTTCCATCTGGACTCGCCACTACGGTTTGCGCGTTGGGAACGCTCAAAGTCGCGCTAATGCCACCGGCGTTGAGGTTCATAACCTGCACCGCCCCAGGAGGCAAGCCCAGAGTGGTCATTGGGGCGCTGGGCACCGCCGCAAGTCCGCTGCCGATTGAAAGAGCGACCATGCTGGTGGTTGAACCCAACAGCGGTATTGTTCCGGCCAGAGCCTGGGTACGCGAGCTGACCACCTCCACATTGTTGCTGGAGGAATCGAAGGCCAGCACGATCGACCGGTCGGGGGACAAGACCATGAGACCCGGGGAACCACCGGCACCGATCTCAGCCGCCCGGGCCAGTGTGTCGTATTCGCCATTAATGACCAGGAGACCGGGAGCTGAGGTCGCGCTCGCCACACTTTGCGATGCCAGCACGCGCGCCGTGACTGGTGACGGAGACGAACTGCCGCAGGATATAAAGCTTAAACTTGCCACCACGAGGACGGCAGACGAAAGGATAACTCGGCTCAAACGTCAGGCTCCTAACCGCAGGAAAAACAGAGATTTAAGTGCGAAATACGGGATTATAGCAGAGGCTATAGCTCCACTCCCCGTCACCGAGCTAAAGCGCGACCCAACGTAGGGGCCATCCTCCCGTTGGATGCAAGAAACGCCGCTTCTCCTGTATTCTGAGGGCTGTATTCTGAAGGCTGAATTCTGAGAGTGCACTCCGACCAAACATATGGCCGCTGACCTGCTTGCCCGCATCAAGCAAACTCCCGCTCTGTGCGACGGAGCCATGGGAACCCTGCTGTACTCCAAAGGCATATTCATCAACCGCTGCTACGACGAATTGAATCTTTCCCAGCCTGACTTGATTCGGGGAATCCATCACGACTACCTGCAAGCAGGTGCCGAGATTATTGAAACCAATACTTTCGGAGCAAACTCCTTCCGCCTGGCGCGGCACAGCCTGGCCGATAAAGTTCGTGAAATTAATCATGCGGGAGCAAAACTGGCCCGGGAGGCTGCCAAGAGCTTCGATGTGTGGGTAGCGGGATCGGTTGGCCCGCTGGGAACCAGAATTGAACCTCTGGGAAAAACATCATTCGAAGAAGCGCGTCAGGCGTTTCGCGACCAGATTGCGGCACTCGCCGACAGCGGTGTCGATCTGCTGATGCTCGAAACCTTTGGCTACCTCGAAGAGCTACATCAGGCGATGCTGGCGGCTAAGGATGTAGGGGCAAAATTGCCTTTGATCGTGCAGGTTACCATTGATGAAGACGGCAACTGCCTCGACGGTTCGGACCCGGAAACCTTCGCGCCCCGCATCGCCGAGTGGGGCGCCGATGTCATCGGCTGCAACTGCAGTGTTGGACCGGTGGCCATGCTGGGCGCCATCGAGCGGGTGCGAGCCGTCACTTCCCTGCCGCTGGCTGCGCAGCCGAACGCGGGCATCCCGCGCTCGGTTGAAGGCAGAAACATCTACCTGTGCTCGCCCGAGTACATGGCAAGTTATGCGCGCAAGTTTATCGCCGCGGGCGCACGCATCGTGGGAGGCTGCTGTGGCACCACTCCCGATCATATCCGCGTGATGAAATCCGCTCTGCGAGTCGGTGAAGCCAGGGGAAAAGCTGCCTCGGCCCAGGTTGCGGGAGGCGCCGCACCCAAAGCGACCCCAGCCCAGCCTTTGCACGAGCGCTCACTGTTGGGAGCCAAGCTCGCCCGGGGAGAGTTCGTCACCATGGTCGAAGTGGTTCCTCCCAAAGGGACGGACGTGCGCAAGGAACTGGAAGGCTCTCGATTCCTGAAATCCGTTGGCGTGGATGCCGTCAACATTCCAGACAGCCCACGGGCTTCGGCGCGTATGAGCAACCAGGCGCTTTCACTTCTGGTGCAGCGCGATGCAGAAATCGAAGCGATTCTGCACTATACCTGCCGCGACCGCAACGTGTTGTGCATCCAGAGCGACCTTCTCGGAGCGGCCGCGGTCGGCATCAAGAACCTCATCTGCATTACCGGCGATCCGCCGAAGATGGGCAACTATCCCGACGCGACCGCGGTATTCGACGTGGATGCCATCGGCCTCGTCAATATTGTTCACAACCTGAACCGGGGATTGGATTTGGGTGGTAATCCTATCGGCGCAGGTACGGGTTTCGTTATCGGGGTGGGAGCTAATCCGGGAATTACGGACCTCGACGAAGAGATCCGGCGGTTTGAATTCAAGGTCGCAGCTGGCGCCGAATATGCTGTGACCCAACCGGTTTTCGATATCCGCCTGCTGGAGAATTTTTTGCGCCGGATCGAGCATTGCCGTATTCCGGTTGTTGCCGGGATCTGGCCGCTGGTGAGCGTGCGCAATGCTGAGTTCATGAAAAACGAGCTGCGCGTTTCCGTGCCCGACTCGATTCTGGAGCGCATGGCTCGTGCCCAGACGCCGGAGGCGGCCAGAGCCGAGGGCGTAGCCATTGCCCGGGAAATGCTGCTGGCAGTTCGACATACGGTACAGGGGGCGCAAATCAGCGCGCCGCAGGGACGTTACAGCTCGGCAGTGGACGTGCTCGAGGCGCTGGGAGCGAAAAATCCCGCTGCGGTTTAGGGTTTTTCTAATTCCCCTTTGTGGAGAAACGAGCGTCCGTTTCGCCAACTATTTACAAAAAAATGCTGGACACTTCGCCCAAATCGTAGCATCAATAGAAGAGGAGCAAACACCCGTTGGCCAAATTTGAAGAGTGCCTCCAGCGGCTGGAAAAGATCGTTCAGGAGCTGGAAAACGGAGACGTGCCCCTGGAGAAATCCCTCACTCTTTTTGAGGAAGGCATGCATCTCTCCTCTACTTGCCGGAAAGAGTTGGAACAAGCCGAAGGCAAAGTAGAGATCCTGCTGAAGAAAAACGGGAAGCTCCAGGCCGAGGCGTTTGAGCCCTCAACGGAGAAATTGCCTGCCCACAGGTAGGCGCCGACCGGAGGGGTTCCTTGGGTGGTAATGTCTGTGGTGTAGTGGTTTCGAACCCTGCCCGCAGCCCTAGTCCGCTGTAACTGGCGGTTGTATGTCAGGAGGATTTATGGGCTTCAGTGCAATAGTTCTTGAGAGTGATCCCATGATCGCTCAATCTCTGGCTGGTAGTCTTTCCTCGCACTTCCATTCGATACACTTCACCCGCTCCGGAGAGGAACTTCGCGAAAGAGTCGCCAAAAACCGCCCGGAGGTCGTGATTCTCGATATGGAGTACTCCCGTCTAAGCGATGTGCGCAACCTGCATCATGACTTTCCGACGCTGCCGATCGTTTGCACCCATCGCCTGCCCGACGACGAGCTATGGATCGCAGCTTTAGAAGCCGGAGCCAGTGACGTTTGCGCCTCTGATGATGTAAAAAATGTTCTGACCTCGGTCTTGCGGAGCGTAGCCGTGGCTAAGTGCGCCGCCGCTTGAAAATTACACTAGTCTTGCATCCGCTGAGGACGCCCCGTCCGGCGTCCTCAGTTTTTTTCAGCGGCAGGGGAGCCCTTGTTATACTCACTGCGCAATGCTCCAAGAAACTCTCGAGCAAGGACGAGCGCGAACCGACGCGGCGCTGGATCGGCTGATTCCTCTGGAAACCGAACATCCGGTCTCCATTCACAAAGCCATGCGGCACAGTGTATTCGCGGGCGGCAAGAGGCTGCGGCCGGTGTTGTGCATCGAGGCTGGCCGCATGATTGCCGGATCGCTCCCTAAGAAGATCGAGGAACTGGGTGCAGCTCTGGAGATGCTGCACACCTACTCGCTGATCCACGACGATCTGCCCGCACTGGACAACGACGACCTCAGGCGTGGCCGTCCCACCTGCCATAAGGTGTTCGGTGAAGCAATTGCGATTCTGGCCGGGGACGCGCTGCAGACCCAGGCCTACGAAGTTCTGGCGCGACTGGAGTGTCCGCCCGAGGCGCGGGTGCGGATCATCGAGGAGATCGCACGCGGCACGGGCACGCGCGATGGCATGATCGGCGGACAAGTCGTCGACCTGGAAGCAGAACAAACCCAGCCCACGGCAGAGATGCTGGAGTATATTCACCGCGCGAAGACAGCCGCGCTGATCACGGCCAGCCTGGTTAGTGGCGGACTTTACGCCGGAGCGAAAGAAAGCGAAGTTAAAAAGCTACGGGCATTTGGGCAGTCGATCGGCCTAGCCTTCCAGATCGTGGATGATGTGCTGGACGTAACTCAAAGCTCCGAGCAGCTTGGCAAGACCGCGGGCAAAGACACTGCCGCGCAGAAAGCAACCTACCCGGCGCTATTCGGGATTGAAGAATCCGCGCGCAAGGCAGATTCGTTGGTGAACGCGGCGTTTGAGGAACTGGAGACCTTCGGCGAGCGTGCCGCGACGCTAAAAGAGTTGGGACGGTACTTGGTGGAGCGCAAGAAGTAAGAAATAGAAGCGAATTCGTCCCAATGTTACTCATCTGAAGATTGCCGCCGGTTCCCAAGAGGCTCATCCTTGCCCTTTCGCCAGGACCGGCCACCTCGCTTGCCTATACTTAAAGTGCAACAGAATAATTGCCGCGATGGCGACGACGAAAGTCGCCCAACTGGCCTCCGGCCCCAACTGGCCGCCCGTCAGCCAATTCGGACCCGGAAACTGCGCGTTGAATAACCGCCCCACCGCAAATTCTCCACCATTCATTCCCGAAAAAACGTAGATGAAAGCGAAGTCGAACGCGGCGTGCATGCCGATCGGAAAAGCCAGACTGCCTGTGCGTCGCAAGGCGAGCGTGATGAATATCGTGATCAGTGTTACGGCGAACCAGTCTTCCCAGCGCTCGAACGGCTTAGTGAAGTAGTGGAGCGCGCCGAAACCAATGGATTCGAAGATGGCCGCGGCCCAGAATCCGATTCCGTCAGCTAACGTGTACAAAAAGTAGCCGCGAAACATAATTTCTTCACCGAAACCGATGAAGAGATTCGCAATAAACCAAAGCACGGCGTACTTGAGCAGCGAGCCGCCGGTTACATTTAATCCTTGTATGTGATAACCGCCCCCGAGAAAAATCAGAGCGATAACGGCACTGGGCATTGCGAAGCCCCACATTGCGCCAACCCAGAATCTTTTTCCAACAAGTTCGCGAAGGGGAGGAATGCCGTAAGTAGCAAGACTACGCCCTTCGAAACGGCCCATGATCACGGTGGCAGTCAGTGCGACCAACAGCATCAGCGCGTCCTCAAAGATGAACAGCACCGGATGCAGACCGCTGTATCCCTCAAGCGGCAGGCGCTCAAGTCCCGCTCTTCCCGCCCAGCCGAGGACGAATATGAGGACGCAGAATAAAAGCAGCCGCCATCCCGCCCGCAACTCCCTGCCATTGTGAAATATTCTTTTCATGATGTCGGGCTCCTTGCTGTGGTACGGAGGCTTAAGTACTCCGGTTCCTTGCGCTACAAGCTGATTGGCCTCGGGCGTTGCCGCCGCCATTTTCACCACCCAGACTAGCCTAGCCGCTTGCACATCGTCACACCATACTAGTACGCTTCCAGATTCATGCCTGTCGCATCTCTCGATATCCTGGCCATTGCCGCGCACCGCGATGACGTCGAACAGACCTGCGGCGGCACTCTGTTTAGAATGGCACAACGCGGCCAGCGAACTGGCATCCTCGATCTGACTCAGGGTGAGATGGGCACCCGCGGCACGGCCGAAGATCGCGCGCGCGAGGCGGCGGACGCTGCCAGAATTCTAGGCGTAAGCTGGCGCAGAGCGCTCGATATTCCCGATGGCCGGGTCGAGAATACGTGGGAGAACCGGCTGAAAGTGGCAAGCGTGATCCGCGAGATACGGCCGCGAGTCGTGATTCTGCCATACTGGAAGGGACGGCATCCCGACCACTACACTACTTCCGTGCTGGGATACGAGGCTTGTTTTCTCGCAGGGCTCGCGAAAATAGCTCTCAGCTCTCAGCCGTCAGCTTTCGGCCAGGCCGATTCCGGCGCGAAAACAACTGAGCCGCTCTCGCCGCATCGTCCCTTCAAGATCATCTACGCCACGCTTTATTACGACATACGTCCCACGTTCGTGGTGGACATCACCGCGCAGTTCGAACAGAAGCTCGCTTCTATCCTCGCCTACAAATCACAGTTCAGCGATCAGGAGGCGGGTAAGGATCTCTTCCCTGCCCACGACGAGATTCGCCTGCGCGTGGATGCGATGGCACGCTATTACGGCATGTTAGGCGGCGTAATCCATGCCGAGCCATTTCTGCAAAAAGAAGTGGGGCTGGTGGAGGACTTGCTGGCGATTCCTGTCAAGTCGATTTGATCCAGCTTGGTATCACTTCTTCAGCGCAACTGCCAAGCCATCGCGAATCGGCAAAATCGTGGTGTAGAAGTCTGCGGAACCATAGAGCAATCGGTTGAATTCAAGGATCGCATTGGTGTGAGCATCCTTGGGATTCTTCTCCGCGACGCGGCCGCTCCACAATACATTGTCGGTGATGAAGAGCCCACCCTTGCGCAAGCGCGGCGAGACCAGGCGAAGTACGCGCGGGTAATCCTCCTTGTCGACGTCGTTGAAGATGATGTCGTACTGCTGCTTCTGCTCCGAGAGAAACTCCAGCGCATCGCCAGTGTGGATGGTGATGCGCTTTGAAACTCCCGCCCGATCAAAATAAGCGCGAGCGCGAGCGGCATTCTTGGGATCGCCGTCCGTGTACACAACACGCCCTTCTTCACCTACTGCCCGCGCCCACCACATAGTTGAATACCCAATAGCCGAACCTAACTCGAAAACCGACTGAGCGTTGATCATCAAAGCGAGTTGCTGCAGTACTCGCGCCACTGCCGGACCGACGATCGGGACGTCGTGCTCGGAGGCATAGTCTTCCATCTCCACCAACACCTCGTCGCGTTTGGGAAGCATCGAGTAGAGATAATCGTCAACCGGGCCGGCTGTCGTGAAATTGTAGTGCCGCCAGCTCGGTTTGCCCTTCTTCATCGATTTATTTGCAGCCACGTGTCACCTTCGAACCCAGGATTCTCACCTAATCTTTGATCGTAGCGGAATGCGTAGTTTCAACCGCCGAGGCTTAGGCCAGGGCTCATGGCGACGACCTCAACGCCCGGCGCCAGCTTCTGCAGTTCGCCCGGAGTCCCGGTCAATACCGGAAACGTGCCGAAGTGCATGGGAATGACCGTTTTCGGCTTAAGCAGCTTGCAGGCATAAGCGGCCTCGCGCGGCCCCATGGTGAAGTGATCGCCGATGGGCAGCATCACAATTTCAGGCGCGTAAAGCTCGCGAATAATAGCCATGTCGCCGAAAACATTCGTGTCGCCGGCGTGGTAAATCTTAACTCCGTTTTCGAACTCGACGACGAAGCCGCAGGCTTCGCCTCCGTAAACGAGTTGGTCGCCGTCCTGAATGCCGCAGGAGTGATCGGCGTGCACCATCGTCACTTTGATGTCGCCAATTTTCTGCGTTCCTCCCTTATTCATCATCGCGATTTGTCGGGCGCCTTTTTTCTCGAGCCATCCGCATAGCTCGGGAATACCGACGACCTGCGGATTATGTTGTTTGATCACCTCGACCGCATCTCCAATGTGGTCGCCATGGCCGTGCGTGCACAATAGAACGTCGACGTGCTTCAGTTTTTTCTCGAAGGGCGGGCACGCCGGATTATTCATGATCCAGGGATCGATAATGACGGTTTTCCCGCCCGGGGTAACGATGCGAAACGTCGCGTGGCCAAGCCACGTAAGCTGGATGCCCTTAAGATTCACGGATGATCTCTCCTGGTTCGCACATTCTTCACTACGCTGAACTCGCTGGATGATTTTCGCCGCGGACGGCCAACGAATAATGGGCCTCGACTCAAGTTTAGTTTAATATGAAACGCCATGACGGAACTCAAGGTGCTGATTTCCAGGGACGAGATTGCAAAGCGGGTCGCAGAACTGGGCTCCGAGATCACGCACGACTTCGCGGGCCAGCCCGTGCTGCTGGTGGGCGTGTTGAAGGGCTCGGCGATTTTTCTCGCCGACTTGGCGCGACAGATCAAGCTCGACGCGACCTTCGACTTCATCGGCGTTTCCAGCTACGGCAACCGGCCCAGCCCCTCCCAGGAACTCAAGAACGGGTGGGATTCCACGGGTGAAGTCAGACTGACGAAGGACGTCGACCAGTCGATGCAGGATAAGAATGTGATCGTGGTGGAAGACATTCTGGATACGGGATTGACGCTTACGGTGCTGAAGAAGATGTTGCTGGCCCATCAACCCAAGACATTGAAAATCGCGGCTCTTCTTGACAAGCCCTCGCGGCGCAAACTGCCTCTGAAGGGTGATTATGTCGGGTTCACCATCCCCGATGAGTTCGTCGTGGGCTACGGCCTGGACTATGCCGAGCGCTACCGCAATCTGGCCGACGTTTGCATTGTGCCTCGCGAGTAGAATCCGGTAACCGAGTCCCTAGCAGTCACAGCCGTGCCATTCTCGGTACTAGATACTAGGTACTCGGTACTCCGAGCATGGCTGCTATCATAGAAAATCCATGGGGTCTGTTCTGCACAAGCCCGAAAAACATGTACAGGTCGATCCTCTGTTGCTGGAGGTCGCCGATGTCATGTCGACGTCGCTCGATCTCGACACGACACTGCGCCGCGTCTCTGAAGTGGTGCGTAAAGTCATCGATTATGAGATCTTCGCCATCCTGCTCCTAAACGAGAAAACGCAGGAACTGCGCTTCCGTTTCCAGGTGGGGTATCCGAAGGATTTCGCGGAGCGCGCGCGGATCAAGGTGGGCGAAGGAGTAACCGGGCAGGCCGTCCAATTACGGCAAACGATTCTGATCGACGACGTCACGAAAGATCCAAGATACATCGCGGCAATACCCAACGTCTGCTCGGAATTGGCGGTGCCTCTGACCACCAAGAATCGCGTGATCGGCGTGATCGACCTGGAGGCGCGGCATGTTGGCTATTTCACCGAAGAACACAAGCGGTTATTGTCGTTGATCGCCTCGCGCATGGCGGCGGGCATTGAGAATGCTCAACTTTACACGCGAACGACACGCCAGGCTCGAATTCTGCTGCTGCTGAACGAGATCGCGCGCGAGTTGACCTCGATCCTGAACCTGGACGAGTTGTTGGGCCGGATCGCGGATCTTTTGCGGCGGTTGATCGATTTTCAAATCTTCAGCATCCTCCTGCTCGATTCATCCGGCGAGAAATTACAGCATCGTTTCTCGCTGCGCTTCAACGAGAATGTTCATGTGAAACGCGAGATTCCTCTGGGGCGGGGACTGGTTGGATACGCGGCGCAGACGATGCAAGCGGTCCT
>Ga0209380_10000537_pt1 | contig 26767 bp, 19 predicted proteins | sample HubBroMetageWFT6_FD_188347 | JGI IMG/M metagenome (GOLD analysis project Ga0209380, IMG submission 188347) | Warmed and freeze-thawed soil microbial communities from the Hubbard Brook experimental Forest, New Hampshire - Hubbard Brook CCASE Soil... | ecosystem: Environmental > Terrestrial >... | reverse complement strand
AACGGGCTGCAGAGTGTTCGGCAACAGGTGCCGCAGCAAAATGCGCGCGTGCGAAGCGCCCAGCGACCGCGCGGCGAGAATAAATTCCATTTCGCGCACTTTCATCACCTGGGCGCGCGCCAGGCGCGCGTATCCCGCCCAACCGGTAATGATGAGGGCCAGGATGACCTTGTCCAATCCCGGCCCCAGAAACGCTGCAAACGCGATGGCCAGAAGAATGCCGGGAAACGATAGAAACGAATTAATCAGGACAATATTGATGAAGCGGTCGAATGCGCCGCCGAAATATCCGGAGAGGGCGCCAAGCGCCAGGCCCACGATTCCCGCGCCAAGCACGACCGACACGCCGACGAGTAGCGAAACTCGCGCGCCGTACAGTGTGCGCGACAAAACGTCGCGGCCCAGTTCGTCGGTTCCCATCCAGTGATGCGCGCCTGGGGAAAGCAATCGATTCGGCAGGCTCTGTTCGGAGGGATTCGCAGGGGCGAGCCACGGCGCTAGAACAGCGAGGAGGATCAGCAAAATCGTGACAGCGAGCCCCCAGCGGCCCAGGCCGCTGGAGCGAAGGAATTGGCGTATTGAAGATGACGGGTTCATAAAGAGACTTTAGCGCAGGTTACAGCTTGCGGGGTTTCGGCCCGGGCGGGATCAAATTCCGCAGGTTGAAGCCTACGCCACTAAAAGCCTCGCCTCTTAGGAGGCGAGTTACAAAATCATCGTCGATCATTGCAGGCGCACCCTGGGGTCGACCATGGCGTAGACCAAATCCGTCAGCAAATTCACGGCGACGTACGACACGGCGATGATCAGGATGCAGCCCTGCAAGAGCGGATAATCGCGCGCCGAAATTGCTTGCACGGCGAGGCGTCCGATTCCCGGCCACGAGAAAATTGTTTCGGTGACGATCGTTCCCGCGAGCAGCGATCCAAATTGCAATCCCACTATCGTGATCACCGGAATCAGCGCGTTGGGAAACGCGTGCCGGAACAGCACCGAGGTTTCCGTGATTCCTTTGGCGCGAGCCGTGCGCACGTAGTCGCTGGAAAGTTCCTCGATCATCGATCCGCGGACCATGCGAGTGAGGATGGCCGCGAGCGCCGCGCCCAAAGTCGCGGCGGGAAGAATCAAGTGACTGATTCCCCCGCGTCCCGACACGGGCAGCCATCCGATTTCGATGGAAAAAACCAGGATCAAGATCGGGCCCAGAGCGAAGTTGGGAACCGAAAGGCCCAGCAAGGTGAAGAACGAAGTCGCGTGGTCCGATTTGCTTCCGCGCCGCCGCGCGGAAAATACTCCCGCGGGAATGGCGATGACGAGGCACACGGCCAGCGCGGCGAGCGACAATTCCAGCGTTGCGGGAAACCGCGCCAGCACAATCGGGCGCACGGGAGACGCATAGCGCAGGGATTGTCCCCAATCGCCGCGCGCCAGGCCCACCAGATATCGCATGTACTGTAGGCCGAGCGGCTGATCGAGTCCGAGTGTATGGCGCAGTTGCGCAACGTCTTCGACGCGCGCATCCTGACCGAGCATTTGCAGCACGGGATCGCCCGGCACGATGTGGATCAGCAAGAAAACCATGGTGAGGATCAGCCAGAGGGCCGGCAACGTGTAGAGAATGCGCTGAAGGAAATGGCGGCTCATTTCGGTTTGAGGATCTTCTCGGCGACCGGCTTCGCCTCGGCTGGCTTTGCGTCGGCCACCGGCGCGGAAACGGCCCGCTCCGCCAGCGCCTTCAATCGCTGGATTTTGACGCGCGCCACTCTTCGCCGATCCATTTCCACGACTGTAAAGCGATAGCCGTCAAAATCAAAACTCTCCCCGCCGCGCGGAATGAAACCGAGGCGGGCGAGCACGAATCCTCCCACCGTGGCGTAAGAGCGGTCTTCCGGCAGGACGATGTTGTACTGTGATTCGAGATCGCGCAAGCCGAGCGAAGCGTCGAAGATCATCGCCGCGTCGGCGCCTTGGCCGACGATGACAGGCCTTTCGACGACGTCAAATTCATCGTGAATTTCGCCGACCAACTGTTCCAAAATATCTTCGAGTGTAATCAATCCCAGGATGGTTCCGAATTCATCGACGACCATGGCCATCCAGCCGTGACTGGTGCGCAATTCCAGGAGCAATTCGCTCACGGGTTTGCTCTCCGGCACGATGGCAATTTCATGAAGCATGCTCCGCACATTGAACTCGGCCGCGATCCATCCTTCCTCCGCGCGGCGCTCCCGGTCGAGCAACACCCACACAATGTCTTTGATGTGAATGTACCCGAGCACTTGTTCTCCCGCGCCCTCGAATACGGGCAGACGCGAACGCTGCGTGGTGACGAAGACGCGCATCACGTCGTCCAGCGCGGCGTCGGCGGCCACGAAGTGCACGTCGGGCCGCGGCACCATCAATTCCCGCACTTGCATCCGGTCGAGTTCGATCGCGCCGAGGATGAATCTCTCTTCCTCGATTCCGACGAGGCCGCGTTCGCGAGCTTGCTGGATCTGAATCTGCAATTCCTCCGCGGAGTGAACCTGCGTGTGGCTGGTGCGTCCGGAGAATCCCAGCCCGCTGAGTACCCAACGGCTGGCTCCATCGAGCAGAGTGATCGCTGGACGGAAGACTTCGAGATACCACTGGAAAGGAGGCCCAACCAATAGGGCGACGCGTTCCGCGCGCTGCAGGCTCATGCTTTTCGGAACGAGTTCGCCCAGCACCACGTGCAGGGTCGTCAGGAAAAGAAACGCCACGGCCAGCGATATGCCGTGAACCAGCGCTATCGTGTGCCTACCCGGAATGTTTGCGACCACCGGGCTCAAGGCGGAAGCCAGCGTCGATTCTCCAAGCGCGCCAAGGCCCAGGCTGGTGAGCGTAATTCCCACCTGAACGCCGGAGACCACGCGGTCCAGCTTGCCGATCAAATCCAAAACGACCTTGGCGCGAACTCGCCCCTCATCCACAAGCTGCCGCACGCGAGAATGGCGCACTGCAACCAGAGAGAACTCGACCGCAGCGAAAAAGCCATTCACGGCCACAAGAGCGAACAGTCCGAGGAGTCGCAGCCCAATCAAATCAACAAGGTCCCCCGCCGGCTCATTCTAGCAGCCTCAGCATATCTGCCCAAGCGGCAGTGCTCGTCCGTGCAACCTGATGGCGCGGGTTTGGTGGCGCCGGCGTCCCGCCGGCGGTTTTATATCCTGGCTTGACACGAACACGAAAATCGCCGGCGGGACGCCCGCGTCACCGGGCCCGCCCCACTCCGTCAGGTTAGGAGGAGAACCGAATTCAATCGCACAAGCAAGCCATCCCGTCTAATTTGACGCTATACTATTTGGATGGACCGGACCTCAAATCAGAGCCCCATGACAGCTGTCGCGATGAGCGGCGGCGTAGACAGCTCGGCAGTGGCCGCGATCCTGAAACAGCGCGGCTTTTCCGTTGTCGGCTTGACGATGCAGCTGTGGAACCAGCGGCGCCTGCCGGAACTCGACCGCGAAGGCGCGCACGGCCAGCGCTGCTGCTCGCTCGACGACGTTTATGACGCCAAGCGCGTCGCGCAGCACCTCGGCATGCCCCACTACGTCGTGAATTACGAGCAGCGATTTGAGGAAACCGTGGTGCAGCCTTTTGTCGAAGAATATCTTTCGGGCCGCACGCCAATTCCGTGCACGCTCTGCAACAACCACGTGAAGTTCGATCCTCTGCTCGTGACTTCGCGCCAGATCGGCGCCGACCGCCTGGCGACCGGCCACTACGCCCGGATTCGCCGCAATGAAATCACCGGGCGCTATGAATTGCTGCGCGCGCTGGATAACTCCAAGGACCAGACCTATTTTCTCTTCGGCCTCAAGCAGGAACAAATGTCGCGCACGGATTTTCCTCTCGGCGAGCTGGACAAGACTGCCGTGCGCGAGATCGCCCGTCGCGCCGCGCTTCCGGTTGCGGAAAAAGCTGAGAGCCAGGAAATCTGCTTCGTGCCGTCCGGCAATTACGTCAAGTTTATCGCCGCCTATCTGGGCGAGCGCGGCGAATCGCTAGCGGGAGAAGAGGGAGACCTCGTCACCACGTCCGGCGAAGTCATTGGCCGCCACCGCGGCGTTCACAATTACACGGTAGGTCAGCGCAAGGGATTGGGCGTTGCGGCAGGAAAGCCGCTGTACGTGGTGGAACTGGATCGCGCCGCCAATCGCGTGGTCGTCGGCGACGACTCCGACTTGCGCACTAGCGTCTGTGAAATACGCGATGTGAATTGGATTTCGTTCGGCGCCCTCGAAGCGCCCGTGCGCGCGATGGTGAAAATTCGTCACCGCCATGAGCCCGCAGCCGCGACCATCGAGCCCATTGACGCAGCTTCCGCGCGCGTGATCTTTGACGAGCCGCAGCGCGCCATCACGCCAGGCCAAGCCGCAGTCTGTTATGCGGGGGATGTCGTTCTAGGTGGAGGATGGATTCGGTAGCATCCGGCCAAGTCAGTGGCTAAAGCCCCCTATGGCCGATTGCCAATGTCAGGGCTGAAGCCCTGACCCACAACCAGTCTTTCAAAGCGCATAACGCAAGACCTACAACCTGCAACCCACAATCTGCGACTTGTTACCGACAAACTAGATAAACATTCCTTCGTCCTGCTGTTCGGCCGACGATTCCCCCGGATCCAGGGGACCGCGCCTTTGCCGCGCAGTGCGGAAAAAATCAATCCCCGCTTGAACGCCGCGGATCAACGCAGTGGCCTTGACTACAGGCCCCCAGACCGTCTGCCGCAGGCGCGATCCCGCGTCTTCCACCGCCTCCATGGCGCCGGTCAGAACATGGTCGACGTGGATCAACTGCATGCGCAGCCGTTCCAGGGCCTCGCTCAGGACTCGATCGACCTTCTGCGCCTCGCCGCGCGCCAGACGCGTAATCTCGGAAGCGTCCGCAACGATGCCGGAGATGCGCGGTGAGATTTCTTCGACCAGGATCTGAACGCGCGAAATCAGAGGCGTCACCTTGGTATTGAGATCCGCCACGGTCTGCTCAACCCGCGCGGCTGTGCGGCGGAGCTGGATAAATAACGCAATGAGAACGATCGCTTGCAGAACCACCGCAAGCGCCGTCACCACCACGAAAAGGGGCATCCAGGTTTCCATTCGTTTTCCTCGCCGTGATTACTGCGCCTTGGCCTTCTCCCGCTGATAGGCGTCCCGACCGGCATCGACGGCGGCAGAAAGGGATTCCTTCTGGCGCACGGCAACTGTCTTGCTCCGCTCGAGAATATCCTCGGCGCGTTCGCGCAATTCCCGCGCTTTGCGCTGGGCGTATTCGCGGCCTTCGTCAGCCTTCAGTGACAAAAATTCGCGCGTTTCCTCGCCCGATTTCGGCGCGAATAAAATTCCAACGAGCGCTCCGATTCCGAGCCCCACCAGGAAGAAGCTTAATTTGGATCCTGCGTTTTCCGACATGGTGAACTCCTTTCCGGTCTCGAAAGTAGCACAGGCCCTCGGCAGAAGCAATCGGGGGAACTACCTCCGTGGCAATAGGGCGCCTTTTGGCCCCGCCAGGTGCGCGGAGACGCGCTCGGCAATCCCCCTGGGAACCACCTTGGCGATCTGCTCGATGCTGGCGGAGCGCAGTTGCGCGACGCTTCCGAAACTCCGCAGCAATTTTTGCGCCGTGCGCGGGCCGATTCCGGGGATATCCTCCAGGCCCGTTTGTATCGTGCGCTTTGCCCGGCGCTGCCTGTGAAAACCCACGGCGAAGCGGTGCGTTTCATCGCGAATTTGCTGGATCAGATGAAGGATCGGCGAGTGCCGCTCCAGCCGGATGGGCTGATCTTCCTGGCCCAGGACATAAATAATTTCTTCCTGCTTCGCAATGCTGGCGAGGGGCTGGTTGATGACTTCGAGCTTTTCGAGACCCGCCGCAGCCGCGTGTAGTTGCCCGATTCCGCCGTCAATCAGGATCAATCCCGGCAACGCCTTCCTTTCCTCCTGCAATCGCCGGTAGCGCCGCTCGACCGTTTCCTTCATGCTCGCAAAATCGTCGTTTCCCCATTCGCCTCTAATAATGAATTTCCGGTAATCCGATTTTTTCATCCGCCCGTCTTCCCACACGACCATCGAAGCGACCGTGTCCGAGCCCTGCAAATGCGAGATATCGAAGCTCTCGATTCGCCGCGGCGGTTCCGGCAGGCCGAGCGCCTGCTCCAGCGCCTCGACGATGGCCTTCGAGCTGGGCTTCAGCACGCGGAAACGCTGCTCGAAGGAGTGGCGCGCGTTCTTCTCCACCAATTCCAGAAAGGCGTGCTTCGCGCCGCGCTGCGGCATCACAATTTCCACGCGGCTGCGCGGCGGTTCGAGATGCGACCCGCGTTCGGTGAGGATGTCCTCCAGAATCTTGCGATCCTCAAAATCCATGGGAACGTGAATGGCCCGTGGCAGATACGCGGCGTCGAGGTAGAGTTGCTTCAAAAGCGCGGACAGAAATTCGGACGGCTCGAATTCCGCAAGGTCTTCCCAATAGAAATCGCGCCGGTCCACAACGCGCCCTCCGCGCAGGTGGAAGAGATTCACGGCCACGAGAGGCGGCTCCGCATGCCATGCGAGCACGTCAATGTCATCGCCCTGCGCGGCGGCAATCTTCTGGCGTTCTTCGATCTCGGAGAGCGTGCGCAAAAGGTCCCGGTACGCCGCGGCCTGCTCGAAGCGTTCGGTGTCGGAAGCCTCCATCATGCGGGATTCGAGGCTTGCGATCAGGTCGTGGCGGCGCCCCTCGAGGAACAATTTCGCGTCGCGCGCCGCCTCCGCATATTTCTCGTCCGTGGTCAGGCCGGGAACGCATGGCCCGTGGCACCGGCGAATGTAATACTGCAGGCAGGGCCGCGGGTGCGCGCGAGTAAGGTCCACCGTGCAGGAAGGAATACGAAACGTTTTATGGATGAAGTGCACGATCCGGTACGCGAGGCTGTGCGGGAAGAACGGCCCGAAATAAATCGAGCCGTCTTTGACCAGCCGCCGCGTCACGTACACGCGCGGAAATTTCTCGAATGCGGTGTAGCGAATGTATGGGTATGTTTTGTCGTCGCGCAACAGCACATTGAATTTCGGCTTGTACTGCTTGATCAGGCTGTTTTCGAGCGCCAGGGCTTCGCGCTCGTTGTCCACGACGATGTAGTCGAGATCCGCGATTTCCCGCACCAGCGACCCGGTTTTGGCGTCCACCCACCGGGATTCCAGGAAATACGATTTCACGCGATTCCGCAGGGAACCCGACTTGCCCACATATAAAATATTTCCCAGTGCATCCTTGAACAGGTACACGCCCGGCTCTGCGGGAAGGCTGCCGGCTTTTTGTGCGAGTTCCATCGCGGGAGTAGAATGGGAAGTGCGGCGATCCGCTCTCGGGCAACACCCATGATAGCAAAGTGAATCTTAATCTGCGCGCAACATGAACCGACCGGCATGCATCGTTTTCGGAATATTCCTGCTCGCAGGGGCTAGATCCCTCCGCGCGCAGCAAGTGAATCCGCGGGTTCCGCCTCCTCCACCTCCGGCCGAAACGCCCGCCGCGCCAACAACCGCGGCACCGGACGCGCCCACGACTGCGCCACCCCCCGCGGCCGCGCAGCCAATCGATCCGACCGTGCCGCCGCCACCTCCTTCGGAGGATTCGGCGCCGGATCAACCTGCCGCGCCTTCGGGTCCCGTGTTCGACCCGCTTCATGCGCAAAGGAGCCTGGATGTCGGCAAGTTCTATCTGAATAAGGGAGCCTACGACGCGGCCATCGACCGCTTCGTGGAAGCGTCCAACTATCAGCCTACTTTGGCAGCCCCGTGGAAACTTCTAGGCGAGGCTTACGAAAAGAAGCATGAGTACGCAAAAGCGATTCAAGCCTACAACAAATATCTCCATGTCCTCCCGCATGCCGTGGACGCCGCAAAAATAAAGAAAACGGTCTCCGATCTCGAAGAAAAATCCGCGCAGGAATCCCCCAAAAAAGCGGAGCGCTAACTCAAATTCTTCAATGAATCAAATGGATCGCGCCCAGGGTTCCTGGGCAGTTTACCGCTAACGGACGCGCTCGAGGAATTTTCGCGCCCGCGCGTAGTGCGCAAAGCGCTTTTCCTCGGCGCGAAATTCAGGGGAGTGCGACTGCAGCCTGCACGCGGCAGCTCGCAACGGATGCTTCAAGTGCAACATTTCGTGATAGAGGATGAATTCCACTGCGTAGGAAGGCACTTTCGCGCGGTCCAGCCGCTTGTTCATCACAATCTGGTCGAGTGAAGGATCGTAGCATCCAAACTGAGAACGCCAGGGCCGCGCGCTCCATCCCAGGCGAGGGCGGCGAAGGCGTCCCTCGAAGTATTCCACATTCAGGGAAGCAAACATGGGATCCAGATCGTGCGCCGAGCCGAGCGGCTTGTCCTGGATACGTTTCGCCCGCTTGCGCCGGACCCGCGCGATGTGCCGCCGCGTGGTGTGCGCCAGCGCGAACCGGCGGTAGAGATCGCGTAGTTCTCGCGGCACGCGCCGGCGATACATTTGCCCGAGTAAAATCGCGGCGGCGGCCTCGATCACGGCGACAGGCGCCTCATGCAAAATATCGGAAAGCCGCACGTAGGCCACATCCTGCCGCAAGCGCACCGTGTGCGAAAGATTGGCGTAGGGGTACAGCTCCACTTGAAATTGCGGCGGCCGGCCCTGGCATCCCAGGCGCGTGAAGATGCGCTGAAAAATGCGGTCGCCCCCCAAAAGCGCGGCGGGCACGCCGCGGTCCTTCCTCAAACTGGCTGAACCCCTCACGATGGTTTGCGCCGCACGGGCGCTGCGGGCGTCTCTTTCGCGGCCTTGTCCACATCCTTGGCCGCGTCCTGCGTGGCCTCAATCGCGTCTTCCAGATTTTCCTTGTACGTTTCGCGTTCCACGCCATTCAGGGCAAGGCCCTTGAGGTACGGCAGAAATTCCTTAATCCCCGACTGCATTGCCTTTACTCCGTCACGAATGTCCTCCTGCTTTTCGATTCCAATTTCGATCAAATCGGCGGCATCGTCGATGCAGCCCGTGTAGCCGTTTAGCAAACTGTTCAGGCGTTCGGTCCTCTTTTGGTCCGTCGGGTCGATATGCGCGAATTCATACTGAAGTTTTTTGATGCGGTCCGAGGCAAAAGTCGCAAAGAGCACGATGCGCGGTCCGGTCGCCCCGGCATCGCGAATTTTGTCGGCCTCCGCCTCGGTGAGATACTCCTTCTTTTGGGGCGCGGCATTGGCCGAGCCGGCGGGCACGGCGGGCAGAATCGAGGCGAAGAGCAATATGGCGCCCGGAAGAGTGCCCTGTAGAGTGATGGATTGCATGGGACACCTCAAGGATCTGATTTCGGCGCGCCGCGTTCCGGTTTGCGCGGGAAGAGCTTGTCAATGAGTTCGTTTTGATCCATGAACAAATCGTTCCGAACCACCCGGAAAAATGGACGCTTGTCCACGTTCAAGGTGAGGATCAGATCGTCAATGCGCCGGATGGTTTCGCGAAGGCTGATCTGAAGCTCCTTGAATCCCGCCGGTTTCCGTTCCGCGTCAACGCCCATGCCGTTCAGCGCTGCAACGGTGGCCCGAACTTCGTCGCGATATTGTTCGAGGGTCTGAAGGGAAGCGACCTCGTCGTCGGCCCTCAGTTGCCGCTTTGCTAGGTCGACCTGCTCGTCACCCAATTTCGCCAGCGCGCGCGCTTTACGGACGGGGTCGTTCTCATTCTGATACCGCGCCAGATCCTCGGCGAAACGGTCTTGTGCGGCAAGCGCAACGCACAGCCCCAGCGCCGCGATCACCGCGACCCGAATTTTAGCCGCGACCCTCATCTTGGAAGGTAGAATATTTAGCAATCCGCTTTCACTTTTTCTTGGACTGTCCCAGTTCGCGCTGCAAAACGGGGATGCGATGGCGCGCCTGAAAATCCTGAGTGTCGTGCTTCCCGCCGTCCTGATCGAGAAACTTCTGGTACGCCTCGATCGCCTCCGCCTTCCGGGAAAGTTTATCGTAACAGATCGCGCGCACAAACCACGATCCGGGCTTGGGGGTTTCCAATTTGGCAAGCCGGTCCATGGCCTCGAGTGCCGCCGAATAATTTTCGTTCAGATAAAATGCGTCGCCGAGATCGCGCAGCACGTCTGCGGACTGCGGGCTCTGCGCGTAGGCCTGCTCCAGTATGCGAACCGCCGAGGGATAGTCGCGCAATTCGATGTCCGCGTGGCCTATCCACCCGGCCAACTCCGCATCCCGCGGCGCGAGCGAAATCGCTTGTTTCAGAGTGTCTCCGGCCTCTTTCCATTTATTCTGCTGCATGTAGATTTCGCCGCGCATTTTCAGCGTTTCGGCGGAAGGAGCGGCGCCTGCTTCGGAACGATCGAGCTCGGCGAGTGCGTCATCATACCGGCTGAGATTCAAGAGCGCCGAAGCCCGGTCAATATGCGCGGACCGATCCCCCGGATTGAGCTTCAAATATTCCGCGAGGGCGTCGCTCGCCGCGTCATATTTTTTTTGCGCAAGCAGAGCGCTCGAAAGGCCCAGGCGCGCCGGGGCCGAGTCGCCTCGCGATGCAATGGCCGCGCGAAATTGCTCTTCCGCGCCGGCCGCGTCATTGGAGCGCAGCAGCACGCGTCCCAGGGCGAAGCAGGCCTCGTAATCCTTCGGCGACAGAGCCAGCGCGGCGCGATATTGCTCGGCGGCCTCCGGCAATTTGCCGGCGTGTTCAAGGGAGAAACCGGCGAGGAATCGCGGGCGGCTTTCCGCGGGCTGCAGTTCGGCCGCATGGCGAAATGCTTCGGCTGCCGCCGCCGGATCGCTGTCCATCAGCACCAAACCAAGATTCAAGTGCGCCGCCGCCATCTTCGGATCGAGCGCAATGGCGCGCGAGAATTCCGCCTTCGCCTCCGCGGGGCGTTTCAATCCCACGTAGGCGTATCCCAATTGAAAATGGGGGTAGGCCTCGTCCGGCCGCTGCGCAATGTATTTCTGTAGCGGATCGAGCGCCGCGGGGAAATCCATTTTATCGATCGCCTCATTCGCCTGCCGCAGCAGCGGCGCAAGCTGGTCTTCTTTTTCTTGAGATGAAGGGTTTGCCGGCGGTTTCGCGGGAGCTTTACGCTGGGATTGCGCGGCGGGTGAAATTCCCGTTGCCGCAAGCAGGGCGGCCGCCAAACCAATTGGAACCCAACACGCCGCGAAATTGTTTCCGAGACGCATGCGCTTTATTTGCTCCGCGCAGCAGGATGTGGCGCACCATGATTGTTATTTCCGTGAGAATTCGCAAGCGCTCGCGAAAGAAACTTCCCCGTATACGAATGCGAATTGCGCGCCACCTGCTCGGGTGTCCCGGTGGCCACAACCCGCCCGCCTTGCGCCCCGCCTTCCGGGCCAAGATCGATGATCCAGTCCGAGGATTTGATGATGTCGAGATTGTGCTCGATCACCAGGATTGATGCGCCGCCGTCAATCAGCTTGCGGAACGCCGTCAGAAGCTTCTGAATATCGTCGAAGTGCAAGCCGGTCGTGGGTTCGTCGAAAATATACAAGACCCCCTCGTTTGCTTGCATGGTGAGATGCGCCGCGAGCTTTAGGCGTTGTGCTTCTCCGCCGGAGAGCGTCGTCGCGGATTGTCCCAGGCGCAAATAGCCGAGCCCCACTTCGTCCAGGATTCTCAGTTTGGAAGTGATTTTGGGCACGCCCGCGAAAAAGATCAGCGCCTCGCGCACCGTCAGTTGCAACACCTCGTGCACGTTTTTTTCGCGATAGCGCACTTCCAGGACGCCGCTCTTGAACCGCGTGCCGCGGCATTCCTCGCAAATCAGCTCGACGTCCGCCAGGAACTGCATCTCCACGGTAACGATGCCTTCCCCTTGGCACGCTTCGCAGCGGCCTCCGGGAATGTTGAATGAAAAATGGCCGGCCGTGTAGCCGCGCTTTTTAGCTTCCGGCGTGGAAGCGAACGTTTCGCGGATGGCGTCAAACGCCTTGAGATAAGTGGACGGATTCGATCGCGGCGTGCGTCCAATGGGAGACTGATCGACGAGCACGACGCTCTGCAGTTGATGATCTCCCTCGATCCGGTCGCACAATTCCTGAAACTTTCCGCCGTTGCGTTTCGCTTCGATTGCCTTGTAAATGACGTCATGCACGACCGTGGATTTTCCCGATCCTGAAACGCCCGTGATGGCCACCAGCATGTGCAAGGGAATCATCAAATCGATGTTCTGAAGATTGTGCGCGCGCGCTCCGTGGATCCGCAAAAACCGGCCGCTCGGCTTGTGTCGCTGCGTTGGAACGGGGATGCGCAATTCACCGTTCAGGTAGCGCGCCGTCAGGGATTCGCGGCTCTGCAAAAGCTCGCTGCGCGGCCCGGCAAAGAGCAGGCTCCCGCCGTGCTCCCCTGCGCCGGGCCCCAGATCGATTACGTAATCGGCGGCGGCCATCATGTCCGGATCGTGCTCGACCACCAGGATCGTATTGCCCAGGTCGCGCAAATGCTTCAGGATGTCGATCAAACGATGCGTGTCGCGTGGATGAAGGCCGATGGAAGGCTCATCCAAAACATAAAGCGCGCCGACAAGGTGCGACCCGAGCGAAGTTGCCAGTTGAATGCGCTGCGCTTCCCCGCCTGAAAGTGTCGAAGAGAGCCGGTCAAGAGACAAATAATCCAGGCCGACTTCGTCCAGGAAGAGAAGGCGCTGGCGAATCTCTTCCAGGATTTTGTCGGCGATGGCCGCCTGTTCCGCGCTCAATTCCAGGGTGTCCATAAATTGCCGCGCCTGGGCTACCGTCATGGCGCAAACTTCCGTGATGGATTTTCCCGACAGGCGCACCGCGCGCGCCTCGGCGCGCAGCCGCGATCCATTGCAATCCGGGCAGAGGGCGTAGCCGCGGTAGCGGCTCAAAAACACGCGCACGTGAAGCTTGTATTTCTTGCGTTCCAGCCACTGGAAAAACCCGTTCACTCCGATGTAGTCGGATTTGGGGTCGCCTTCAATGATCTGATTTTGCTGCGCCGCCGTCAGATTCCGGAAGGGAACATCCATGGGGATGTGATTGGCCCGCGCGAATTTTTTCAGCTCCAGAACCACGGCGCGGTAGCGCGGTTTGGTCCACGGCTGAATCGCGCCATCGTTCAGAGATTTCCCACGGTCGGGAATCACCAGGTTGATGTCGAAATCGACGGTGTTTCCAAATCCCTGGCACCGCGGGCACGCGCCATAAGGATTGTTGAACGAAAATAATCGCGGCTCCGGCTCCTGATACACCGCGCCGCAAGTCTTGCACTCGAACCGCTCATTGAACAACATCCGTTCCGCCGGCCCGCCCGCTTCCTCAGGCACGAATTCGAGGATGGCTTCGCCGTGTCCTTCGCGATAGCAGATCTCGACCGAATCGACGAGACGCGAGCGCATGTCCGGCCCGATGGCCAGCCGGTCGACGACGACATATACCGGCTGCGAAAAATCAATGTCCAGCAGCGTTTCCGGTGACGAGAATTCGTGCACCCGGCCCGCTTGATAGAGCCGCTGGAATCCGCGGCGCTGCAATCCGGCCAGCGCCAGACGGATCGTCTCCGGCGCCGGCTTCCCCGGCTTTTTTGCCGCACTTCGCCGCGGTGTTGCCGCAGGCGCAGGCGCGCCCTGTGAAACCACCGTTGCGAAATCCACCGTGTACAGCACGTAAAACCGCCGCCCTTGCGGCAACGCCAGAACGCGTGCGGCGATTTCGTCCATGGTGTCCTTGCGCACTTCGCTGCCGCACTTGGTGCAAAACGTCCGCCCCGCGCGCGCATACAGCAGCCGCAGATAATCGTAAATTTCAGTAGCCGTCGCCACGGTCGAGCGGGGATTGCGCGTTGAATTTTTCTGCTTGATGGCGATGGCCGGCGCGATCCCCGTGATCTCATCCACATCGGGTTTTTCTATACGCTCGAGGAACTGCCGCGCATAGGCCGAAAGCGATTCGATGTACCGCCGCTGCCCTTCGGCGTAAATCGTGTCAAACGCCAGGCTCGATTTCCCCGACCCGGAAACCCCGGTTACGACCGTGATAGCGTTATGCGGAATATCAAAGCTGATGTTCTTGAGGTTGTGGACGCGCGCCCCGAGCACATGGATGGCCTCCTGCTCGGCGGCTTCCGCTGCGGAGCTTGCAGCATGGCTCGTTGCGAGCGGTTCCGCAGCAGTGTGTTCTCTGGCAGCCACGCGGCCCCCTCCTCAGCGCCTTCGGCGACGCAAGTCTAAACTCACAATTATACGTCGCCGGAAGAAACAGGGCAATTGAGTAGGACGGGCCTCAACCTGTCGGGTTTGATCCGTAAGAAAAGTCAAAGGCGACAGGCTGAAGCCCGTCCTACTCAACCGCACGCGGTTTTGCGTTACTCTTGGGAGTGCGAGGACCGATCCTCCGTGGCTTCCGCTTCAAAAACGGCTCCGAATCGCGATGTCGTACATCCTTTTGACCTGAAGTACGGCACGGACACGAGCGGTTATCTCGGGCCGGAAGATCTAGTCAAAGGCCGGGCGAATGACGCGCTCAACCACGGCTACTCGGCGATTGCTCCTTCCGTGTTTCACGAAGCGTGCCGGCGCTGGCGCGAAACTTTGCCCGCAGTCTCGGGAAGGATCGAAGCCTACAGCTTCGTGGATGTAGGAGCAGGGAAGGGCCGGGCGCTTTTGCTTGCGGCGGAATTGCCGTTCCGAAAAGTCATCGGCGTGGAATTGAGCGAGGAGTTGGCGAGCACTGCACAAGGGAACGTCGCGCGATGGAGCCGTGTCGCCCGGACCAACGCCAAGAAGATTCGCGTGGTCCACGGAGACGCGACGAAATTCCATTGGCCGCGAACTCCGCTGCTCGTCTATTTGTACAATCCGTTTGCGTGCTCGCTCATCGCGCAGATGGCGGAACGCCTCGCAGTCTTGGCCGCCTCCGGATCGGGCCTCGTGGATCTGCTGTACGTAAACCCCACCTGCACGGACACATTGACTGGCCAGGGCCTCTTCCTTCGACTCTGGACCGCGCGAATTCCGATGGACGAAGCCGACCAGAGGGCCGATCCCTACGGCACAAGCTCGGATCTTGTTTCGGGGTATCGCCTCAAGTAGCACAGACACTCTTGTCTGTGCGGGTTTTGCCGGCGCAGGTTAACCTGCGATTCATGCGTTAGGTCTATAAAACCGCACAGGCAAGAGTGCCTGTGCTACTTTTCTCCCAAGAACGGCGCGCTGTATACTTTTCAACGAGGCGGACCATGCCACCGTTCGAACGAATCGTCTGGATCGTGCTGGACAGCGTGGGGATCGGCGCACTGCCTGACGCGGCGGAGTACGATGACACGGGCCGCGACACGCTCGGACACATCTCTAAATCGCGTTTGCTAGCGTTGCCGAACCTCGTGCGCCTCGGACTTGCGAATATTGCCCCGCTCGACCACCTGACGCCTCCGGCGCGTCCTGAGGGCTGCTACGGCAAAGGCGCCACGCATTCTCCGGGAAAGGACACGACGACGGGCCACTGGGAAATGGCCGGCATCTGGCTGCCGCAGGCATTCCCCGTTTACAAGCACGGTTTTCCGCGCGAGTTGATCGAACAGTTCGAACGCGCCATCGGCCGCAAGGCGATCGGCAACAAGCCCGCCTCCGGAACCGAAATTATCAAGGAACTGGGCGAGGAACACATTCGAACGGGTTTCCCAATCGTCTACACTTCCGGGGACAGCGTCTTCCAGATCGCGGCGCACGAAGATGTGATCCCCATCGCCGAGCTGTACCGTATGTGCGAAATCGCACGGAAAATTCTCGACGGGCCGAACAAAGTGGGCCGCGTGATTGCCCGGCCGTTCACCGGCGCGCCGGGAAATTTTCGGCGTACCGAGCGGCGCCACGATTACGCGGTCGAGCCGCCCCGCCCGATGCTGATGGATCTCCTTGTCGAGAGAAAAATTCCGATCTTCGGCATCGGCAAAATTCACGATATTTACAATGGCCGCGGCGTCGATCGATATGTAACAACGAAGAACAATGCGGACGGCATGCAGAAACTCCACGGTAAGCTGGCGGAGCAGAAGACCGGACTCATCTTCGCCAATCTCGTGGATTTCGACATGCTGTACGGACATCGCAAGGACGTGGAAGGTTTTGCGAAATCGCTCGAAGAATTCGACAGATTACTTACACCGCTGTTAGGGGCAATGGCGCCGCGAGATTTGTTGATGATCACCGCCGATCACGGCTGCGATCCCGATCCCGCGTGGCCGACCACAGATCACTCGCGCGAGTACGTCCCCATCGTCACCTACAGCGCGGCAGGGAAGAGCGGCGTCAGCCTGGGCATCCGCGACACGCTGGCTGACATGGGCCAGACCATCGCTGAAAATTTCGGCGCCGCCATTCCGCACGGGAAGAGTTTCCTGCCGCAGATTTTAAACAATTGAATATTATTTTGTCACGGATCGGAGCGACGAGCCGCAAGTTGCTGTGGCCCGCGTCTTCAGACGCGGGGGGGTTCGCTTCCAATGTGCGAAAACTCTCGCCTCTGAAGAGGCGAGCTGCAAAAACCTAATTTCCGGAGGACGGCGCGCGGGAGGCATAGTATCCGGTGCGCGTGCGCACGGTAAGTTTTCCCACGCCGCGCGGCGGAGTCACCTGTACCGCCACAGTGCGGAAAGTTCCATCGTGCGCGGCATTAGTTGGGTAATAAGCGAGCGTGTACTGATTGCGAATATCGTGGGCGATCTGCGTACAGATCGCTTCCGTATCGTCGGCAGTTTCCGGGAAAAAGGCCAGGCCGCCGGTGGCGTTGGCCAGGTCGCCCAGCGCGCCGCGCGCTTTTTTCATGGTGCGATGGTTATGCTTGATGTCGTCGTCGCTGAATACTCCGACGGCGTAAATCACGGCGTTGGAACGCTGCGCCTGCTCGACGACATTTTCCAGGCTGTGCCGGCTGGCATTGTCCTCGCCGTCGGTCACCACCAGAAGAACTTTTTTGTCGCGCGTGCCTTTCTTTAAATGGTCCAGCGAGCCGATCACGGCGTCGTAAAGCGCCGTGCTGCCGCGCGCATCAATGCGCTCGAGGGCGGTTCTCATTTCCGCCAGGTCGCTGGTGAAATCGTGCTCGGTGTCCAAGTAGTAGTCGTCGTTGAAATTTACGACGAATCCTTCGTCCTGCGGATTGGAGGTCTTAACGAACGTCAGCGCCGCCGCATTCACCTGCGGCCGCTTGTCCCTCATGCTCCCGCTATTGTCCACCACCAGGCCAAAACTGACGGGCACGTCTTCCTGCTTGAAGACAGAAAGCTTTTGCTCGACTTTGTCTTCCAGCACCCGGAAATTGTCCTCCATCAGTCCGGGCACAAACACGCTGCGATCATTGAGCACGGACACATGCAGCACGACCAGGCTGACTTGCGACTTGATCTTGTAGGTGTCCTGCGAAATTTCCCGCGGCGCACTCGGCGCGGGAGGTTGCGTGGAGGGAGATATGGGGGCTTGCTGCTGTTGCTGTTGAGCGGACGCGCCGCCGGCAAAGAGCACACCACAGACCGCGAAAATAAATGTAACGAAAAAAACGGCAACGCGGCCCAAGCTACTGGTTCGGGGAGTAGTATCCGGTCTTGGCATAGACATTGAGGGGAGGAAGCCCCTTGGGCGGACGCAGTTTGACCTTGATCTTTCGCCACGCGCCATTGCGTCTCTGGTTGCTTGATTTGTATCCGAGGACATATTGGTTTCGGAGCTCCATTCCGATCTTCGCGGCAATGTCGGGCAGTTCGCCAAGATTTCCCACCGGAAAGACACGGCCTCCGGTCATTTCCGTCATCTCGGAAAGCAGCGAGGGCCCTTCCAATTCTTCCGGCGTTCTGGAACGTATGCCGATCGGATCGAAGATGCCAATTGCGTAGAGCTGGCAGTCGGCTTCTTTCAAATAGTTCTTTACGTCGCTCTCATTGTACCGACTATGATTATCCCCTCCATCCGATATGATGAGCAAGGCCCGTTTGCCGTTGTGTGCACCCCTCATTTGGCTCAGCCCGAGGTAGATGGCATCCAGGAGCGCGGTGCGCCCACGCGAGGCGGTGAACATCATGCGGTTCTGTAATTCATCCACGCTGCTGGTGAAGCCGCTGGTTAATTCGGCGCGATCGTTGAAACTCACCAGAAAAAATTGATCCAGCGGATTTGCCGTGCGCATGAATTGCACCGCGGCCTCGCGAGCCTTTTCGACCTTGTCCGACATGCTGCCGCTCATGTCGAAAACCAGGCCGATCGAAACCGGCACGTCCTCGCTGGACAGCGTCACTACCTCCTGCTCAACGCCGTCTTCATACACGCGAAAATGTTCTTTTTCCAGCCCGGTGACCAGACGGTCCAACGGATCCGTGACCGTGAGGTTCACAAGGGTCATGTCCACGTCGACCTTGATCCCTTGTCCTGGCTTGAATTGTGGGCCGGGGGGTTCCTTCGGGGGCTGGACGGGGCCTTGCGATTGATTAAATGCCGCAGTGGCAATCAGGGCGCACACAGTAAGAGCCAAGGCGCGGAGGTAAACTTGATTTCGCCCTGCCATCACCGCATTGCCTGCCTTCGCCGGGGCTGCCCGGGCGGTCACGGCCGGTTCCGAAAAACGAACCTTGAGACCATTCTACCACCCGCTGTCAATCGCGCAAGTACCGGTACTGGATTTTGACAATTAATTTACTTTAGAGCCCAAATCATAAACCTTGAACGTTGCTCCACGGGCCAGGCGCGAGTTTGTTCGAACACTGTGATAGGATTTCCAAGTTCCGCTGCCCATCTTAGGGATCGGCGGGCGGAATAAAAACCTTATGGCCATTGCCGTAATTCCCGCTCGCTATTCCGCCAACCGCTTGCCGGGCAAGCCCCTGGTGTCTCTCGCCGGAAAGCCCATGATCCAGCGCGTGTGGGAGAGGACGCGGCAGGCCACGCGCATCACCCGCGTGATCATCGCCACCGATGATGAACGCATTCTGAAGGCGGCGGCTGCTTTTGAGGCCGAGGCGGTCATGACCCGTTCGGAACACCGCTCCGGCACCGAGCGCGTGGCCGAAGTGGCCGCCCACATTCCCGGCCCCGCGGAAGAGGTTTTCGTGAACGTGCAAGGGGACGAGCCGCTGGTTGAACCGGAAGCGATTGACACATTGGTTGAGGCTATTGAATCCGAGGACGGGGTTTCGGTTGCCACGCTCATGGTCCCGATCATGAAGCCCGCCGACATCATGGACCCGAATATTGTGAAAGTGGTTCTCGATTTCGACGGCAACGCGCTCTATTTTTCGCGCGCGCCCATTCCGTGGGTGCGTGATCGCGACGCTCCTGTGCACGCGCAGCACATGAAGCATCTCGGGCTGTATGCGTTCCGGCGCGCCGCCCTGCTCGATTTCCCGACGCTGCCCGTGGGAGACCTCGAGCGCATCGAGCAGCTCGAGCAGCTGCGCTGGATGGAAAACGGCTACAAGATTCGCGTCGCCGAAACAGAACACGATTCGGTCAGCGTGGACGTCCCGGAAGATGTTGCGCGCGTCGAACAACTGCTCCGCAAATCGGCTTCCGCGTCGTAGGCCAAGTAGCACAGGCCTGTGCGGGTTTCTCACACTTCGCGTGGCAATAACGCGATTGACAGACACCAAAACCGCACAGGCAAGAGTGCCTGTGCTACTAAAACCTTCCCTGAATCGACTCTTCCCAAAACCAGTAACCTTGCACCGCCAAATCGCTGATTTCGTGAGCGAGATTGGTTTTAGTTAAAACGAAAACTTCGCGGCCAGCTGAATGCCGCGCGGCCCGCCGCCTCCAAGGAACGGGTTGCCGATTCCGACATCGCCTGTCGCCACGATGTGGTACGAGCCATTTCCTACTTCACGGTTTCCGCTTGCTTTGAAACCGCACCCGCAGCCCTGTTGATTTACATTGCCGGCCGGGTCGGCAATGAACGCAGGAAGGAGTGGGTTGGAAAAATTCGGATGGTTCAGAAGGTTAAAAAACTCCGCGCGCAGTTGAAGATTTAGACGCTCGGTGATCTGAGTTCCCTTGTAAATCGCCAGATCCCACTGTTTGAATGGCGGACCTTGCAGCGCGTTACGTCCTAAATTTCCGAAGTGACGCGTCCCAGGGACGCAATCCGCGGCCGCCCCGTTTGCGAGGCCATTGGTCATGCAAGGCATGGCGAAGGAACTGAGATCGAGGAAATTATTCGGGTCACCGTAATTGTATGTGATAGGCCCAACGACATCTGGCCGGTCGTAGCCTTCGCCGCTCCCGCTGTAATCATCTTCGCCATTGTAATTGAGAGTGAAGGGCTGACCGGTTTGGAGCGTGACTGTACTATCGAATCCCCAGCCGTTCTTCAGTTTTGCCCACCCACCTCCCATGGTGGGAAGCACGTAGGAGAAGACCCAAGTGAAACGCTTGGGAATATTGAAATTCGACGGCCCGTATTCGTTGTTGGGGTTTGTGCTGTCGGCCGGCTGCGCGGCATTGGGGACGAAGTCTTCTCCATCGCTGGAATTGTCCATGGACCGCGACCACACAAAGTTGGCAAACGATGTGATCCCGTGCCACGCGTCCACATGCACGCTCAACTGCAGCGAATTGTAATTCGACTTCCCGGTGGAATTTTCTTGGAAAACATAAGTCGTCCCGGGAGGAGTCCCGGAAAAAACATGCGGGACGTTGAAAGCCTGGATCTTTCCCGTAGTAGCGCATGTCGCGATCCCGCTCGGGCAATCGGCAGCCGTGATCTGCGCCTGGTTCGGCTGGTTGATGTCGAAGAAACGCCATAGCCTGTGCCCCTGAGATCCGACATAGCCAATTTGCACAGACACTTTATTTGTAATTTGTTGCTGGATATTCAGGTTGTAATTCTCCATGTAAGGAGTCTTGATATTCCGGTCGATGCCGAAGACATCGCATTCGCCGCCGCAAGTCGAGGGGCCATACACAGGCACGCCGGACGCAATCTTGCCCGAGCCTGTAGCCTCGGTAATTGGATCGGGTCCAAAGTTGGCGTATGCCGGCCCCGGTGCATAGAAGGCCGGATACGGCAGGTGGCCGAGGAACATGTCCTGGGAAGTCGCGTCATAGAACAATCCGAATCCGCTGCGCAGCACGGTCTTTCCGCTGCCGAATACGTCCCAGGCAATGCTGGCGCGCGGACTAAAATTTTTGTAGTCCGGCTCGTACAATCTCGGCAAAGCGGATGTGCCGACCTGCGCCATCGCGCCCACGCCGGTGTTGGTCGCCGCGTCAAAGCTGGACACGAGGAAATTGCTGAATAGATTGTTCTTCTCCGTGATCACGCCAAAGTTATCCCAGCGAATTCCGTAGTTCAGCGTGACGCGCGGGAGCAGATGAAAGCTGTCCTGGAAATACAAACCCTCATCGTTCTCATACGTATTGCGAATTGTATTCCCTGAGTACTGGAGACCGCTGTTCACATTGCCCTCAAGAAAAGTCGACAAACTGGAGAACTTCAACCTGCCGCGGAAGTACTTGTCGAGGTACTGATCGATACTCGTGCGACGAAATTCGAAGCCAAATTTCAAATCATGATTGTTGATTTTCCAGGAAAAACCGTCAATGAATTGATAGTTGGTGTCCACACGGTGCCGCGGATCGGCGGAGTTCGCTCCGGGCTGTGCGAAGAATGAACTGCCTCCCGATGGCGTAAAGGAAACAAGAATGATGGGCAACCCGGAATCCGCCGGGCCCGATCCAGAACAAGTTGGACCGGCTAACGTTCCTCCGATTGCGTTACTCGCGGTGCAAAGCCCGATTGAACTCGGGTGGAAACTTTGATCCTGGGGGAAGAATCCCTCCGCGAAGCGGTTCCATCCGAAGCGCGCTTCGTTCAACTTCGTCGATGAGACAACATGCACGAAGGAAATGGCAACGAGTTGAACGCGAGTCGGGGTAACCGTATTAAATCCTGGAAGCTGGCCGCCCGTTGCATTCAGCGCAAGCGGAAAGGACTGCGTGCTGTCACCGAAGAAATAGCGCCCGGTAAGAACATTATTCTGGCCGAAGCTCTGGTCAATCTTTGCGATCATGCTGGTCAGGCCGTTGGACGAGGGAGTAATCGCCGTAGCGTTAGGACCGTTTGGGCAGCCTATGTCATAAGCCGACGTCGCCTGGGCCGTCGAAATTGGATTATCCGGTGCGGGCCATGGGTTCCGCGCCAGGAGAGCGGCGATAACTGAATTGGGAGCTCCGTTCAAGGCTTCGTCCACAGCGATGCGCGCGGGCTCGGGAACACATGCCAGCGTCACCACCCCGACTCTCTCCTGCTGTCCCTCGTAATCCAAGAAGAAGAAAGTCTTGTCCTTAACGATAGGCCCGCCGATCGAACCGCCAAACTGGTTGTTATGAAACGGTGACTTTGGTTGATTGCTCAGGTTGAAGAAATTGCGCGCGTCCAGCGCGTTGTTGCGGAAATATTCAAAAAAACTTCCGTGGAGCTGGTTGGTGCCGCTGCGGGTGACGATGTTGACCACCGCGCCGCCGTTGCGCCCGTATTCCGGCTGGAAATTGGAAAGCACGGCCATGTCGCTCACGGCGTCGATCGGCAGGATGGCCGACGGAGTGGCGAACACGCCGCCCTGGTTGATGGCCGGATCGTTGCGGTACCCATCGTTCATGTCCGTGCCGTCGAGCAGGTAATTGTTGGACCGCCCGCGCGCCCCGTTCATCGAAAATTCGCCGAACGATCCCGGCGAGTCCGTAATTTGGTCCGGCGAACCGGCCACGCCCGGATTCAGATAAATCAGTTTCGTATAGTCACGCCCGTTGATGGGCAGGTCCTTGACGCTTTCTTGCGTCAATGTGCCTCCGAGGTTGTCGCTGGTCGTTTCGATCTCGGGCAACTCCTCTCCTGAAACAGTGATCAGTTCCTTCACTGCGCCAGGTTTCAGTGCAGAGTCCACCCGCCGCTCAGCCGCAACGTCCACCTTGACGCCGCTGGTGACCGAAGTCTGAAAGTCGGCCTTCTCCACCGTTACATCGTAAGTTCCGATCGGCAACTCGGAAACTCGGTAACTCCCGTCAGCTTGGCTTTCCGTGGTCCGGACGAGGCCTGTATTCACATTGCGAATGGTGATCGTAGCGCCGGGCACGACAGCCCCGGTTGTGTCGGTTACCGTCCCCAGGATCGTGCCGCGAAAGGTTTGCGCCCTGCCGGTCATCACAGTAAAGGAAAGGACTATTCCAACGAAAAATAGTTGCGCGAACGCGGGACACCAGCTACGAGGATTCCTCATAGGTTTCACCCCCTTACGCTTATACGACTTTCCTGCAGACTCTCCTCATTCAAAGAACTAGCAGGAAGGATAAATCAATCGAATGAAAAATTTGGTCCCAGCGTCCCCTGAAAGCGGCATTCTACACCCGCATCACTGCCCTGGCGTCGTCGAAACGCAGCATGAATCGGTTGGCGCGTGGGGTCGTGGTCCTGCGCCTCCGGAAGTCCCAGAGGGACGATAGAGCGTAGCCTATCGTGGAAACGGCGGGTAAGGGGCCGGAATATTCTACAGCCCCATAGGGCGGCACGCGGTGGTGCGTGTTCCACCCTTCTGGGGCTCTGATTCCTACCCATGTGCCTACCCACAGCTGTCGCTGCGGGCTGCGTTCTTTCGTCCCAAACGGGACTGAGCAAGCGGGAATTTTTCTTTAAAATTGGCGGAGAAGCGCTCCGACGGCCAGTTGCCCGGATTTTATTCCCAGGATGTAGACCTGCGTAGGGCTGACGACGTATGCGGCATAATTTAGAGCGCCGGAATTGAGCGTGAGAGTTGCGCGTCCGGTCGCGGCGGGAGCGGAATAGGAACCTGTCACAGGTTGCCCCGAGGCCAGGGATCCAGCGGTGTTGGTGTCAAGATTTCCCGAGGGTACCACGCCCTTGCCATCGGCGGCGAGCTGGCCTGTCGTGACTTGAAAGGACGCTCCGGAAACGCCGCTGGTCTCGATTGCATAATTGCCCTGGATAGATACCAGCGTGAAGGCCGCGCTTTGCTGCAAAGTGAAATTCCCATCGCTGCCAATTCCCGAATCGGTTTCTTGAAGCACGGCAGTGGTATTGGTTCCCACCGGGCCCACATAAAAAACAAAAGTGTGCGTCCGGCCTGCTGTCAGGAACGTCAACGTGCCCCGGCCATTTAAAGCAACTGTATATTTGCCGGCGTCCCCGGGGCACGCAGGATCCGACAAAGGCAAAGGCAAAAAAGGGACAGCCAGAGTCACCGCGCCGCTTACATTTTCATCCAAAACTCCGGTACTGGGTGTGAGACAGCCAGTTCCGTCGGCGGAAAAATTGCCCGCCGTGGCAATCGTCCCTCCCAGGCCCGATCCGGCCAGTAGAAAGGCGAAATTGCCGTTGAGAGCGCTGACATCAAGCGCGGCATTGGGAGCCTGTTGAGAAGTGAATCCCCCGACTTGCAGCACGGTGTCGGTGCCGACAAATTTCGCGCCTCCACGGGTGGTGACATAGAAAGTAAGCGTAAAGCTCGGGCCGGCGGCGCACGATGCGTTAATCGTATGGAGCGTCAAAGTGCCGCGCCCGTTCGAGCTGATCGAATACAAGGACGAGGGAGGAAGTGGTGGCGGGGGTGGAGGAGGCGGCGGAGTGCACGATGTCTTGTTCCCGAAGATTTGAAATTGGCTGAGCGTTCCCCCATCGTTAATGTCGATGGACCCATCCGTAATATTGCCCGCCCCGTCGGCGCTGAATTCGCCGACCTGCGAAAGTCCATTCGATCCGTGGACGCCGGCAAAGTCAAAGACGTAAGTTCCGTTCAACGCCGAGAGCGGCGTTCCTGTAAAGGTCGAAGCAGCTTGCGCATTGGCCTGCCCCGCCGCCGTCCCGCTGGCGTCGAATCCGATGATCTGTAACTGGGAACCATTCACGAGGACAAAATCGAAATTTGCGGGTGTGAGGCCGTCGCTGAATTTCAAAGACCCGCGGCCGTCCGCGCTTACGGTATAAGAGCCGGTAGTGGAGATGGGCGTTGTCGTAGCGCCAGAAACAGAGTTGATATCCTCCAACACACTGTTCAGATTACCAGCGCCATCCGCCGCAAAGCTGCCGGCCCTGAAGAAGTGGCCCGATGAGTTACCCGAAATCGAAAATGTAAATTGGCCTTGTAAGGAAGAAGTGGAATAGCCCGAAATTGTGACATTCAGAGTGGCAGTCGAGGTAGGAGAATCCTCCGCCGCGGCTGTAACGGTGACGGTCTGACCGATGGGCGGCGTGAGTGGCGGGCTGTAGACGCCGCTCGCACTGATCGTGCCGAGCGTCGCGTTGCCGCCTGAAACTCCCAGACCGCCAAGCGGCCCTACGTACCAAAGAATCGTATTGGTTGTGCCCCCGGTTTCGGTGGCGCTGAAAGTTATGGTGTTCGCCGTGCCTGAGGTTACCGTCACGGGGGAGGAAGGGGAAGTAATCAGCACGGTCGGTGCCGGCGTGATGGTGACCGTGGAAGTGGCGGACACTTTTGGATCTTCAAAGGAAGCGACGGTTACGCTCACGGTGTTGGGGGAAGGAACAATCGTAGGGGCATGGTAGAGCCCGTTGGAATCGATTTTCCCGATCGTATCGCTTCCACCAGTCATACCGTTCACTTGCCAGACAGCGACAGAATTCGTCCCTCCCTGGATGGCGTCCTGAAACAGCTGGCTGGTTGCGACGTTCACAGAGACCGTTGCAGGTGAAATTGTGACACTGATATTCGTCACCGGATCGGTGCACGTGGACGTGGAAGAAGTCGTGGAACTGGTCGAAGTCGTGGTCGTGCATGTCACCGCCGTGCTCGGCGCCTGATAGCCACAGGAAGTCAGACCAATGCAGGAAAGGCCAACGAACAAGGCAATGAACAGGAGGCGCTTCACCGCGCATCTCTCTTCGCTCTTCGAGATTCCCAATCCATACGGTTCCGTCCCAACCCAATCCTCAAAATGTGAAATTTTAGCTGAACTCTCGCGAGCCACCTGCGCGGCTCGACAGAAATTGCTCGAGTAAAGCTTGACCGCGACACGGCGTTCAGCGTCGCGCTAACCGAATTTGGACTTCCATCCAGCTGCCAGGACGGCCGCTCTGGCCTAAAACTGATTGTTGATCGCGCCAATCGCTGTGCCCGTGGAATCCGTGTCCAGGACGAAAAACAGCGTCGGACTACACATGTACAACACCAAATTCCGGGTCGTTGCCGGTGTTGTGTTCAAGGGAAGAGACATCGTCGCGCGAAGGCTTCCCGCCGGCATGGGGAGATAGGTTCCATTCGCGATCGCAATGCAGGTTTCCGTCACGGCGAAATTGGCGCAAGTGTTCGTAGGCGTCGTGCCAAAGTCATTGAGATCCAGATTGCCGGCCAGTCCCGTGCCTGAACCGCTGCTCGTGACCCGCCCGAGAAAATCTTCCCTCTGGCCCGCCGATCCGGCAGCGTCCGTCCCGCCCAGCCTGAATGCGTAACTGCCGGTTAGCGTGCTATCGGCAAATGGCCCGCCCTGCGAAGGAACGAGGAGGCCATGCGCGATCACACCGGATGTGGTCTCCTGAAGCACGGCGTCGGATGTGGAAATGATGTAAAAAACATACGCATGGCTGCCGATGGATAGCGTGCCTCTGCCGCACGGATCCATCGTGTAGTTGTCGCTCCCTGATCCGGTTGGCTGGGTATAAGCGCCGCCGCTGTTTTGATCCATCGAGACAGCGCTGACCGCGCCATTTGACGCGGTAAAGCTGCCGACATCCTGGACTACAACTCCTGAAGAAGCCCC
>Ga0209380_10000536_pt1 | contig 26827 bp, 25 predicted proteins | sample HubBroMetageWFT6_FD_188347 | JGI IMG/M metagenome (GOLD analysis project Ga0209380, IMG submission 188347) | Warmed and freeze-thawed soil microbial communities from the Hubbard Brook experimental Forest, New Hampshire - Hubbard Brook CCASE Soil... | ecosystem: Environmental > Terrestrial >... | reverse complement strand
GTAGCGCTTGCGATTCCGTTCAATCCATTGCTCCACGCCAGCGCGATCGTAGGCCGCGAGATAATAGCGCATCGTCTCAGGATCGGAAAGAATAAGCGCCAGTGCCTCCGCATCGGGCGCAGTGAACTCGCGGAGTCTGAGGCGGTGAGTCTCCAGTATCGTCATCAGTCAGATTTGCAGCCGGAATTCAGCATACATCCGCTCCTCCGAGAAGCGGGGCAGCGAGTGTCAGCGTTCTCTGCCGACCGGCGGAGTTAAACTCGTGGCATGGCGGAAATGGGACGAATGCTGGTGATCCTCGGCATAGCCCTGGTGGTTATCGGAGCCATGGTCATGCTCCTCGGGCGAGCCGGCCTGCCGCTAGGCCGCTTGCCGGGCGACATGCTCTACAAAGGCAAGAACACAACCTTCTATTTTCCGCTCGCAAGTTCCATCCTGATTAGTGTCGTCCTCTCGATTATTCTCTACCTGATTGGGCGACTCAAGCATTAAAGCCTTGCCTGCGAGGTTGCGCGACGGCTGTGTTGTCATCCTGAGCAAAGCGAAGAGCCTGCTCTGGGCTTGGCGAAGGGACCTATGCATTTCGCCTGGGCAAGCGAAATCCGCAAGTCCATCGCTTTAAGGTTGACAATCCGATTTGTGCGCCAAGGTACACTGAATGGTCAGAATTGAAATTCATGGCGACCTCCGACCAACTCGGCTTCCAGTTTCGCCCTCCGGAGCGCCGCGTCTGGACTGTCCGCGCGCTCGTCTCGGCCGTTCGCTCCCACATCGAGCGCGAGTATTCCGACTGCTGGGTAGAAGGAGAAATTTCCAATCTTCGAAATCCTGATTCCGGCCATTTGTACTTCACGCTCAAAGAAGAAAGTTCGCAGATTCGGGTAGTGATGTTTCGTTCAAGCGCAAACCTGCTGCGCTTCCGTCCGGAGAACGGCCTGCACGTTACCGTCCGCGGCCGCATCACCGTTTACGAAGATCGCGGAGAACTCCAGATCTCCGCCGAATTTATGGAGCCGAAGGGTGCCGGCGCTCTGCAACTAGCCTTCGAACAATTAAAAGCAAGGTTGCAGGCCGAGGGCTTGTTCGAAGCCTCAAGAAAGAAACCGATCCCGCCGCTCCCCCAAAAAATCGGCATCATCACTTCGCCCCAGGGCGCGGCGCTGCGCGACATCCTGAACATTCTCGCCCGCCGGCATCGCTCGGCGAATGTGCTGATTTATCCCGCGCAGGTCCAGGGAGACGCCGCTCCGGCCGAGGTAATCGCCGGCTTGCGGCACTTCAATCAGGCGCCTGCTAACCACGGCGCGGTCGAGGTCATCATCATCGCGCGCGGTGGAGGCTCGGTCGAAGACCTGGCATGCTTCAATCATGAGGGCCTGGCGCGTGCCGTCGCAAATTCAAAGCTGCCTGTGATCTCGGCCGTTGGCCACGAAACGGATTTCACCATAATCGATTTTGTCGCCGACCTTCGCGCTCCCACGCCGTCAGCGGCGGCTGAACTGGTGATCCGCTCCCGCCAGGAGATCGAAGCACAGGCCGACGATCTATATCGTAGGCTGGAACGCGCCGCGCGCTACCGCCTGCTGATGGCCCGTCAGGATCTAACCGAGCGAGCGCAACACGGCGCCTTCACCCGCATGATGGATGGCATCCACCGCCGCCAGCAAAAACTCGATGAACAGCGTTTTCGCTTGGAGAAAGCCGAACACCAGCTATTAGAGCGATTCCACCGTCGCTGCGAAAGTACTATCGCCGCCGTCCGGCACTACGACGCGCGTCGCCGTCTGGCGGCAGTCCGCCAAGCGTTGGAGGCGCAAGTGGCCAACCTCGCCGCCGCCACGCACACGCGATTGCTCGAACTCCGCGGCGTCCTCGATCGCCAAACCGCCAGCCTGGAGGCGCTTTCGCCGTTAGCAATTCTGAATCGCGGATACGCCCTCATCTTCGACGCGAGCGGACAGCTCGTAAGAGACGCGGCGAAGCTGAACGCCGGGGAAGAGGTTTCGGCCCGCCTCGCCCGTGGACGAATTCGGGCGCGCGTCACCGTAACCGAGCGTAACGAACCGGAATCCATCGCGCCGCAATCCAAAGACCTGCCCTAAACAATCTGCCGTCGGCGCACTGCATCGCGCGCGCTGCATTAGAATGAAATCAGTTCAACTTCTGACGTGAGGGTGGCGTGACGCCGTCGCTGATCTGGTCGCACATCTCGGCCATCTCGGTCATTTCGGTTTTGGACATCGTGCTGGTCGCGATCCTGATCTACCAGTTTCTGGCGCTGGTGCGAGGCACGCGGGCGGCGCCGATGCTGGTCGGCGTGGCCGCTCTCGGCTTGGCCTTCTATCTCGCACGCCTCGGCGAGTTGCGCACGCTGAACTGGCTGCTCAGCACGATGCTCCCCTATGTCGTCTTCGCCCTCATCGTCGTTTTCCAGTCGGAGATCCGTCACGCCCTGGCCAATCTAGGAAGTCGCATTTCGTTGATGCGTTCCAGTAGTTCCGTCGCCGATGTCTACGATGACATTGTTCTGGCGGCCAATCTTTTTTCGCAAAATCAGACTGGCGCCCTGATCGTTATCGAGCGCGAGATCGGTCTGCGCACCTACATCGAAAGTGGCGTGGCGCTCGATGCCCGGCTCTCCTACGATCTGCTGGCCACGATTTTTCGCCCCTCCGCTCCGCTGCACGATGGCGCCGTGATTGTGCAACGCGATCGAATTGCTGCGGCCGCTTGTTTCCTTCCCTTGTCGATGAATCCCGTCCTTTCGATTCAATTGGGCACGCGCCATCGCGCCGCCATCGGCATCACCGAAGAAACCGACGCCGTCGCAGTCATAATCTCCGAAGAGACAGGAACGATCAGTGTGGCCGTCGCGGGCAGCATTGAACGGGAGTTGACGGTCGAGCGCCTGCGCGAGCGCCTGAGCAATCTGTTGCGCCGCTACGCTCCCGCGCACACCCTGCCCGGAGCCGTGGAAGATAGTTTTGTCGACGATGAATCGTCCAGTCCGCAAATCTCGCGCAGGCAAGACGCCGGAAGGGATGACTGATGCCAGCCTTCGCGCAGCGCGGTTTTTTCTACCGAATTTTCGTGCACAATATTGGCCTGAAAGTGATTTCTCTTTTGCTCGCCATCGGTTTGTGGCTGGTCGTAGCGCGCGATCCCATCGCCGAAGTCGAGATGCACGTTCCCATTGAGTTCCACAATCTTCCCGACAATCTCGAAATCGATTCCGCTAATTTCACCGAAGCCCAGATTCGCGTACGTGGACCGGAGCGCGTGATTCATCGCCTCCAAGCCGAAGATGTGCGCGCCGATATCGATCTGGCCGAGGTGCGACCGGGAGAACAGACCTTCGACCTGACTGCCCGTCATGTCCACGTGCCCCAGGAATTGGAGGTCGTCCAGATCATCCCCGGTCAGTTCCATCTCTCCTTCGATAATCGTTCGACTCGCGTGGTCGAAGTGCGCCCGCGAGTGACTGGAACTTTTGCCAGCGGCATGCGTGTGGCGCAGGTGGTCGCCGATCCCAACAGTGTCATGATCGCCGGACCTCGCCGCCGAGTCGATGCGGTCGAGGCTGCCACCACCGACCCCGTGGACGTCAGCGGAGCCATGACCCGCGCCACCTTTGTGACGCAGGCTTATGTCCCCGATCCTCTGATCCAGGTTGTGCATCACACTCCGATCCGGGTGACGATTATCATGGAAGGATTGGGAGGCGAAAAAAAGTAGCCAGTCGATGGTCGTTGGTGGTTCGCGAATTTCGATTAGCGATGTAATGCGAGCGGCTAACGCTTGCTGACCAGCGACGAACGACTATCGACCAACGACCATCGACCGCTTCATGACCCAAATCAGACAACTCTTCGGCACCGATGGAATTCGCGGCGTCGCGGGAGAATTTCCTCTCACGCGTGACAGCGTTTATTGGATCGGCCGCGCGCTCGGCCACGATCTCATACGCGCCAACGCCAAAGCCCGTGTAGTGATCGGACAGGACACGCGCGCCTCCAGTCGCTGGATTACCGATCGTTTTCTGCAAGGTCTCGCATCGGTCGGCGTCGAAACGCGCAGCGCTGGAGTGATCACAACGCCCGGAGTCGCCTTCCTCGCGCGTTCGCAGGGCTTCGACGCCGGGGTCGTGATTTCAGCCTCCCACAACCCCTGGACCGACAACGGAATCAAAATCTTCTCCCGCGACGGCTACAAACTCCCCGACGCCCGTGAACTGGCAATTGAAAAAGAAATCTTTGCGCTGCTCCAGGACGGATCGGCTTCCGCGCCCGATCCAACTCCCGAGGTCTCAAGCCTTCCCGGCGACGAAGCTCTGCGCCACGCGTACGTTCGTTGGCTCGCGGGCAGCATTCCGACCGATCTGAGCGCGCTTCGTGCGGTGGTTGATTGCGCCAATGGAGCCGCGGCCGCCGAAGCTCCCGAATTATTTCGCGCGCTGAAAATCAAAACAACGTTTCTCCACTCCGGCCCCGATGGACAGAACATCAACGAAAACTGCGGTGCGCTGCATCCCGAAGTAGTAGCGCGCTACGTCTATGACAGCTTCGCCGCCGACCAGGTTGTCGCCGGCGGGCAGGGGCGCTTCGACGTGGGTATCACCTTCGATGGCGATGCCGACCGCGTTCTTTTTTGCGACGCCAACGGACGCGTGGTCAACGGGGATGCCGTTCTCCTCCTGGGAGCCCGCGATATGCAGTCGCGCGGCGTCCTCGCCAATGCCACCGTGGTGGCGACAATCATGTCAAATATGGGATTGGAGTTGGCGCTTAAGCGATCTGGAATCCAGATGCTGCGCGCTAACGTCGGCGATAAGTATGTGCTCGAGGAAATGCAGCGCGTTGGCGCAACGCTAGGCGGCGAGCAGTCCGGCCACATCCTCTTTCGCGATGGCGAAGCAACCACCGGTGACGGACTGCTAACTGCTCTGCGAGTGCTCGATATCATCGCGCGGACCGGCAAGCCCCTGGCCGATCTCGTGAGCGATTTGAAAGTGTTTCCGCAGACGATTCGAAATGTGCGGGTCAAAAACAAAACTCCGTTTGCCGAGATTCCTCCCGTCCAAGCTACGATAACAGCGGCCGAACGCGAACTCGACGGCAATGGCCGTGTGGTCGTTCGCTACTCCGGCACCGAAGCGCTAGCGCGCGTGATGATCGAAGCGGAGTCGAAAGAACAAATGGATCGTCTAGCGGAGGCGATCGTCGGCGCGATTCGGTCGTCGCTCGGCGCGTAGAACATCGCTTTGGTCCTTTAAGCCGAGACCTGCCGCGTCTGCCGTTCCGCAACTTCCTCATTGCGCCTCCAGAAATACGTCCATTTGTACGGTCCGGTTATCTCGTGCGCCCGACGAAGTCCGTCGAGATGCACCTCCGCCGCCCCCGCCCGGTTTCGTTCTTCGTATCGCGCGTCGCTCCCATCCTTCGCCTTCATGACCTCCGCCTGAAATTTTGCCGGGCAAGCTTCGCCGCGAGGAGTACAATCCAGCCTTTCTGGAGGTTGCGGTGAAGCGCTCTCTCATTCCGCCGACTGTTCTGCTGAGCCTGTTGTGGCTCATCTCCACTACCTGGGCTCAGCAAAACGCGTCCGCGCCAGCGTCCGTGACTCTCATCCACGCGGGTGTCTTGATTGACGGTGTGTCGGCCTCGCCGCGCCGCAACGTGATCATCACCATTCACGGAAATACGATTATCGACGTTGCCGACGCCGGAGTCGTGATTCCTGCCAACATCCCTACCGGAGTAACCTTCATCGATCTCTCGCAAGCCACAGTACTCCCCGGATTGATCGACGCCCACACTCACATTTTTCTGCAAGGCGAGGACCCCGCCAAAGGTGGGTACGATATTCAGCTCCTGAAATATCCTCTTGCCTATCGCGCGGCGCGGGCCACCGTCTCAGCCCGGCGCGCCCTCGAGCAAGGGTTCACCACGCTCCGCGACATGGAAACCGAAGGCGCCGGCTACGGCGACGTCGGCATCAAAATGGCCATCGAAGGCGGATACATTCCCGGGCCGCGTCTTTTCGTCTCCACTCGCGCCATCTCGACCACCGGCGGATATCCCCTCGAAGGTTACGCGCCCGAGATCGAAGTGCCGAAGGGCGTCCAGATCATCGACGGTCCCGTCGAAGCGCGCAAGGCCGCGCGCGAGCAGCTCGATCACGGCGCCGACTGGATTAAGGTCTACATGACCCATCGCTCGTGGGTAGGTAAAAACGGCGAACTAGTATCGCAGCCTACGCTGACGGTGGAGGAACTGCGCGCAATTGTCGATGAAACCCATGGCTGGGGGAAAAAAGTGGCTTGCCACTCTTATGGCGGAGAAGGCATGCAGCGCGCTCTTGATGGCGGTTGCGATTCGATCGAGCACGGACTGCAACTGACCGATGCACAGATTGCGCAGATGCTACGCCAGGGCACATGGCTCTGCCCGACCCTAAGCGTCTACTACACCGACTGGGCGCCCGCCGATACTCCCGAAGGCCAGCGTGACCGCAAGCGCGCCTCCGAGCACGAAGTGTCATTTCGCAAAGCATTCAAAGCCGGAGTGAAAATTGCTTTCGGCACCGACATGGGCGGCATCCCATGGACCGAGCCAATCGCGCAGGAATTTCCCCGCATGGTCGATTTCGGGATGACTCCCATGCAGGCCATCCAGACTGCAACCTCACGCGCCGCCGAACTGCTCGACATGAAAGGAAAGTTGGGCGTGATTGCTCCCGGTGCCTATGCCGACGTGGTCGCCGTGCCGGGCGATCCGTTGTCGAATATCAAAGTCCTGGAGGGCGTCGGCTTCGTGATGAAGGACGGCAAAGTATTCAAGAACGATTTGCCATCCAAGAGGTGAATAAAGAAGTGAAACAAGAGGTCAACCATGAATATTCTCGAAATGTGCGACGCAGAAGCGGCATCGGTTCCGGTGGAAGCGACCGCAGAAAAAGCCATCAAAACGATGCTTGATCGTCACGTTGGCGCGGTCGCCGTCATCGACGAGAACCATCGAGTCGCCGGAATTTTTACCGAGCGCGATGTCCTGCGCCGGTTCTCCCTTGGCGAACGCGATCCGCGCAAAATTTCCATTCGCGAAGTCATGACGACGCCCGTCGAGCTGGCGACCCGGGCTACGACCGCGGGAGAAGCCCTCGCCACCATGGTCGAGCGGCACTACCGTCACTTACCAATCGTCGACGACGACGGACGCCTGCTCGGAATGCTATCCATCCGCCATGTCCTGGAGGCGAAAATTGACACGCTCACGCGCCAACTCGATCACGCGCGCTCGATTGTTCTTTGAAAATGCCCTCTGAGAATTGCTTTGAGAATGCCCTTTGAGAACGCCTTCTGAGAATGCCGCCTACTGATGCACGTCCGGGCTTTGTGCAGGATTCCTGTGCGGAGCCGCCGCAGCCTTCGCGATCTTCACATCAAAACTGACCGGCAGTTGCTTGGGCGGATAGCACGCCTGGTTGTCGCAGGCTTGATATTTCAAAGTTCCGCGCACGACATATTTTCCCGTCTGCACTGACATCAGCGGACGCACCAGCACATCGATCTTGAAATCTCCGGTGTAAACGTTCAGCTTCTCATCGGGAGCGAAGGCGAAACTCATATCCTTCCCTTCCGGATAAGTAGTCTTGCCGATCACGATATCCGTAGTGGCTTCAACCTTGAGCACCGTCGGAATCAAATACTCCGCCTTCGGCTGGTTAGAGTTGATGTGGTAACCGTTCGCCACGCGAAATATCAGCGAAACGGTAGCCGGCTTTCCCTGCACGGCGGTCACGGTCGCAACCGGCGCCATCTTCACCACCGAAGTTTGCGGGCCAGGGTTATCCTGCGCCCAAGCCCACACCGATATCAAGCAAAGCGAGCTTGCAAGAAGAATTTTCATTGGGCGGAGAAGATCACTTCCAGAGTACCCCAATTAACCAGCGGATTGTAGTTACCTCCGAGCCTGTACCGCTTGGCCCTGGCTGAGCGCCCGTTTGATGTGGTCGACAAAGACGCTGCGGCTTTGCAAGCCAAATTCGCGGGCGATGACCTTGCCATCGCGATCCACAAAAAACGTCGTTGGTAGCACACTGACCCCGCCATAGCTCTCACCCACCGATTCCTTCCCCAGCAGAATCGGATAATTAACGCCCATATCTTTCGCGAATTTCGCGATGTCCTCCGTGCTCGCATCGTCCATGGCCACGCCGATAATCTGGAATCCTTGCGGCCCGTACTCCTTTTGCAGTTCGACAAACCACGGCATCTCGACCTTGCAGGGACCACAATAAGTCGCCCAGAAGTTCAACAAAACTGCCTTGCCGCGCAGGTCCGACAGCTTGACATCCTTGCCGTCGAGCGTTTGCAGGTCGAAGTCAGGAGCCAGATTGCCGATCAGTTGTCCCTTGCCAGAATTTCCCGCGCGATTATTGCGCGCCATGCGAATGCCCGTGAACAACATCACAGCAACAATGGCGGCGACGAAGAACAAAATTAGAGGATTTCTTTTCATAAGTAACCTCGACTTCAAAAACACAATCCCAGTTCTCGACCCCTCTTCATCCCTCAAACTTGTTGTCATCCCGAGCGAAGCGCGGGACCTGCAGTCCTCCCGCTACAGCGCAAACCGATTCAAAAACGAAAAGTATCCAGAGATAAGAGCAAACCGCCCCATCACCAGCAGAATACCCAACGCGATCATCAAGCCTCCGCTCACAACTTCCAGGGCGTGCATGTGGAACTTGAAGCGGTTGTAGAACTTTAGAAAACGCTCCATGAGGAGCGAAGTCAGCAGGAAAGGCACGGCCAATCCAGCCGAGTAAATTGCCAGCAAGAAAATTCCCTTCCACACCGTATCCTGAGCGGCGGCGAATCCGAGCACAACCGCTAGGATCGGACCGACGCAAGGAGTCCATCCAAACGCAAACGCAAATCCAATCACAAACGCGCCCCAAGCCGAAGGACTGCCCTTGAGGCTATGCAGCCGCGTGTCCGCCAGAAGAGCCTTGATTTGAAAGATGCCGGTGAGGTGCAGGCCAAAAAGAATGATGACCACTCCCGCAATCCGCGCCAGCAGCGATTTGTATTGCGCCAGCACCTGGCCCACCTCCGTCGAGATCGCGCCGAGTGTGATGAATACGATGCTGAAGCCGATAATGAACGCGGCGGAATTCAGCATCACTTTTCGGAGGAGCTGTCCTTCCTTTAGCTTCAACTGCTCGACGCCGACGCCCGAGATCAGGGAGGCGTATCCCGGAACTAGCGGAAGGACGCAGGGCGATAGGAACGAGAATACCCCAGCAACAAACACTGCAAGGGGCAGTGGCAAGGTAGTCATATCTGTCTATTGTAACGAGCGCGCAGAGGTTTGCGTCCTATCTAAGAGATGCCGCCGGAAGCCTGATTGTTACAACATTTGCACTGCAACCTAGCACCTAAGCGACCGCGAGGTAGACATAACGCAGGATAAACAGCGCCGTAAGAATCCATATAAGCACGGTAATCTCGCGAAACTTGCCAGCCGCAATCTTCACCACCGTATACGCGATCAACCCCAGACTGATGCCGGTGGCAATGCTGAAAGTCAACGGCGTAGCCAGCATCGTAATAAACGCTGGAACCGCCTCGCTGAACTCGCTCCAATCAATATGCGAAATCGATTGCGTCATCAGCGCGCCCACTAAAATCAACGCCGGCGCCGTAGCATACGCCGGAATCGCCGTAGCCAAAGGCGAGCAAAAAGTCGCGATCAAAAACAGCCCCGCGACCGCCACATTACTCAAACCAGTGCGCGCTCCAGCCGCGACCCCAGCCACGCTCTCAATGTAGCTCGTCACCGTCGAAGTCCCCGTCAACGAGCCAAACAGTGTGCCCACAGCGTCCGACACCAGAGCCCGTCCCACTCGAGGGATCTTCCCATCCTTAATGAATCCGCCCTGCTCGCAAACGCCCACAAGCGTGCCCACATTGTCAAAAAGATCAACAAACAAAAATGCAAACACAATTTCCAAAAACCCAAGATGAATCGCCCCGCGAAAATCCAGCTTAAGAAATGTCGACGAAGGATGGGGAAGAGACACCAGCGCCGCCGGCCAATGCGAAATGCCGCGCAGAATTCCCGCCAGTGTAGTTCCAAAAATCCCAATCAAAATTCCGCCGTTGATCTTCCGCGCCATAAGCACAAGAGTCAGAGCCAGCCCAAAACACGCTGTCTGCACCTCCTTGTCAGAGAAGTTACCGAGGCCAACAAATGTAGCCGGATTCGCGACCACCAGCTTGGCATTGCGCAATCCGACGAAAGCAATAAACATTCCAATGCCCGTAGCCGTGGAATGCTTAAGGCAGTCGGGCATACCGTTGACAATCTGTTCGCGGACGCGCGTTACGGTAAGCAGCAGGAACACCACGCCAGAAAAGAAAACTACCGCCAACGCCGTCTGCCACGGAACATGCATGTTGAGACAGACTGCATAAGTGAAGTACGCATTCAGCGACATTCCCGGCGCCAGCGCGATGGGATAATTGGCGTAGAGGCCCATCACCAAAGTCGCCGCTGCCGCCGACACGCACGTAGCAAACACCACGCCCTCAGCCGGCATTCCCGCTTGCGCCAGAATCTGCGGATTCACGACGATGATGTAGGCCATGGTCACAAAAGTAGTGAGCCCGCCCAGCATCTCCTGCTTAATCGTCGTCCGGTTTTCGGTGAGTTTGAAATAACGATCGATCAAAAATCGTCCCCGCGTTGTGTCGTAATCTTGGCCCGCCCTGTGAACCTCTGTGTCCCCCCCCGTGGTTCGAGCTCTCTTTCAAAAACGCAGCGGACCCAGAGGCTGACCGGAAAATAAACGCTCTTCAATAAAGAATTTTCCCCGGTTGTTCCTGCCACGCGCGAAACGCTGCCAACGCCTCTTCGCGCATCATCTGAATTAACGGGATCTGGCGTTGCGCGGGCGGCTGCGCGATTTCGGCGTAGATCGCGGAGTCATCAAACCCGATCCTGGCAGCGTCCTCGGCCAGATTGCCGAAATAAACCTTCTCAATTCGAGCCCAGTAGATTGCGCCCAGGCACATTGGGCAAGGTTCGCAGGAGGTGTAAAGATCGCAGCCGCGCAGTTCGAAACAACCCAGCTTCTGGCAAGCCTGCCGTATGGCCAGCACCTCAGCATGCGCCGTGGGATCATTCGTCGCCGTGACGCGATTCACGCCCTCTGCGACGACGCTCCCGGCTTTGACGATGACGCAGCCGAACGGCCCACCGTTGCCCGAGCGGACATTTTCGAGCGAGAGTTGAATGGCGCGCGCCATGAAAGTGTCGTCCATGTGTCTCGGCTCCGTCATCGCGTAATCGTCAAGAGCACGCCGAACTCAGCTACCCGTGCCTCCGCGCGCAAATCGGTCTTCCTGGACTCTTTCGCAGCCGCCGGTCAAGAAGGGAAGTATAAGCGGAGCCAAGAAATACGCAAACTTTTTCTCGCAGTTCGTCGTTCGCAATTCGCTGCTCGCGGATCCCCCCGTCGATCTTCGCGGCCGATACTGTTATCCGCGAACAGCGAATGACGAATAGCGAACGGCAAACGGCAACCCCCCCATCCTTGAAAATCCCCGAGACCCGCGATAGCCTCGGACATGGACGGGCAAGCATTTCTTTCCCATCGCGTGGTGACCACCGACGGAATCCGCCCCGGAGCGGTCCTGGTTCACGAGGGAAAAGCGCGCCATGGAAAAATTATCGGCCTCGTTCCCGCCGAACAAATCCCGCCAAACTTCGAAGTCCTCGACTTCGGCAATTCCGCCATCCTCCCCGGCCTAGTCGACTCTCATGTCCACATCAACGAGCCCGGCCGCACCGAGTGGGAAGGTTTCGCAACCGCCACGAGTGCCGCCGCAGCCGGAGGTTACACAACGCTGGTCGACATGCCGCTCAACTGTCTGCCGCCAACCGCGACAGTGGCCGCGCTCACCGCCAAGCGCCAAGCCGCGCAGGGAAAATGCCGCGTCGACTGGTTGGCTTGGGGCGGAGTCGTCAGCGACAATCAGGACGACATCGAAGCGCTCGCCGCCGCCGGTGTTCCCGGCTTCAAGTGTTTTCTTATTCATCCCGGCATCGACGGCTTCACCATGGTCACCGAGCAACAGCTTCGCGCCGCTCTCCCCCATGTCGCCCGAACTGGCCGACCGTTGCTAGTCCATGCCGAACTCCCCGGCCCGATCGACGATGCCACGCGCAACCAGCAAAACGCAGATTGGACTCGCTACTCAACCTACCTGCAATCGCGGCCAGAAGAAGCCGAGCTATCCGCGATCCGCCTCCTGCTCTCGCTCTGCCGCGAATATGCATTCCGCCTGCACATAGTTCATCTCTCGGCGAGCCAGGCGCTCGCAGAATTGTGCGTGGCCCGTTCCGAAGGCCTTCCGGTCACGGTCGAAACCTGTCCTCACTATCTGTTTTTTTGCGCAGAAGAAATTCCCGACAGAGCCACATTGTGCAAGTGTGCGCCACCCATTCGCTCGCGCGAAAATCGCGAAAACCTATGGCAGGGTCTAAAAGACGGAATCATCGGCTTAGTCGCCACGGACCACTCGCCCTGTCCTCCCGCCATGAAGCGCCTCGAGGAAGGCAGCTTCCAAACCGCATGGGGCGGCATCGCCAGCCTCTCTCTGGCGCTGCCCGTGATGTGGACCGAAGCCAGCCGGCGAGGATTCGCCTTAGTCGATCTCGCACGCTGGATGGCGTCAGCCCCCGCCCACCTGGCCGGATGTGCCGCCCACAAAGGCCGTATTGCGGAAGGATGCGATGCCGACTTCGTGATCTTCGAACCGGAAACCGAATTCGTCGTCACCGAAGATCGTCTGTATTATCGTTATCCCATATCGCCGTACTTAGGGAAAAACCTGCGAGGCGTAGTGAAGGCGACATACTTGCGCGGTCAAGTCGTCTTCAGCAGCGGCAAATTTTCCGCGGAAGCGCATGGCCGCGAGATCCCGCCCAGCGAAACAAAGCATGAGTGACCAGCGCATCATCGGCAAGTCGGTCCCGCGCAAAGAAGGCCGCGATAAAGTAACCGGTGCGGCGCGCTACATCGACGACATGACCTTGCCGGGAATGCTCTACGGAGCCACCGTCCGCAGCCAGATTCCGCGCGGCATCATCAAGAAAATCTCCTTTGCTCGACAATTCGACTGGGGCGAATTTGTTGTCGTCACCGCAAAAGATATTCCCGGCAAAAATTGCATCGCCCTAATCGGGGACGATCAGCCCTGTCTAGCCGACGGAAAAATCGATCATCCCGAGGAGCCGATCGTCCTTCTAGCGCACGCCGACCCGCATCTCCTGCGCAAAGCGGTCGACGCCGTTACCATCGAATGCGAGCCCCTCCCCGCGATTTTCACCATGGAGGAAAGCGAAGCGCGCACCGAAATCATCTGGGGCACCGACAACACCTTCAAGACTTTTCTGATTTCAAAAGGCGACGTCGACAGCGTCTGGTGCACAGCCGATTTCATTGTCGAAGGCGAATACACCACCGGCGCACAAGAACAGCTCTACATCGAAAACAACGGAGTGATCGCGGCCTTCGATCCGCAGCAGGGAATCACCGTCTGGGGTTCGCTGCAATGTCCTTACTACGTGCACAAGGCGCTGATGGTGTTGTGCGCGTTAAAAGAGGACAAGGTTCGAGTCGTGCAAATGGAAACCGGCGGTGCCTTCGGCGGCAAAGAGGATTATCCCTCGATCATCGCAGGCCACGCCGCGTTGCTGGCCATGAAATCCGCGCGCCCCGTAAAAATTATTTATGACCGCACTGAGGATATGACCGCAACCACCAAGCGCCATCCCTCGCGCACCCGCCATCGCACCGCGGTGAGTAAAGACGGAAAAATTCTCGGCGGCGAAATCGATTTCACCATCGATGGCGGCGCCTACGCAACCTTATCCTCCGTGGTCCTCTCGCGCGGCACCATCCACGCCGGCGGTCCCTACTACTGGCCGAATGTCCGCATTCGCGGAAAGGCCGTCGCGACAAACATGCCGCCCCACGGGGCGTTTCGCGGCTTCGGTGCCCCGCAGAGTCTCTTCGCGATGGAGCGCCACATGGATCGCATCGCGCAAACGGTCGGCCTCTCGCCCGTAGAAATTCGCCGACGAAATTTTCTGCAGCCCGGCCAAACCACCACCACCGAACAAACCATTCGCGAAGAAATCGATCTCAGCAAATTACTAGATCGCGCGCTAGAGCTCTCCAACTACACCGCTAAGAAAAAACGCTTCGCGCAAGAAAACCAGACTGGCCCAATGAAAAAGGGAATCGGCATCGCCACGTTTCTTCATGGCGCAGGCTTCACCGGCTCGGGCGAGCGCTATTTAGCTTCTGTGGTAGGAGTAGACGGCTGCGCCGACGGCACAGTGCGCGTCCTCGTCTCCAGCACTGAGTTCGGCCAGGGAACCAACACCGTTCTTTGCCAGATCGCAGCGGAAGCGCTCGATCTACCCTACGACGATGTTCGCATTGCGCAGCCGGATACCAATCAGGTTCCAAACAGCGGCCCCACCGTCGCGTCGCGCACCGCCATGGTGGTCGGCAACCTGGTGCGTTCGGCCGCTCTTGGCATCAAGCAGGCTTTGATCGCCGATGGCCTGCTCAGCGACAAATACTCACCGGAAGAATTTCGCGCAGCCTGCAAACATCATATTGCGAAGCGCGGCGTACTCCGTTCGATTGCGCGCTATGACCCGCCCCCCGGGGTTTTCTGGGATGACGAAAAATATCGAGGTGAGGCCTACGCAACCTTTGCCTGGGCAGTCTATGTTGCGGAAGTTGCGGTCGACCTCTCCACCTACTCCGCGACCGTCAAAGACTTCGTGGCTTTGCAAGAAGTCGGCAAGGTTCTTCACCCCATTCTCGCGAAAGGCCAAATCATCGGCGGCGTCGCCCAGGGCATCGGTTTTGCTATCTACGAAAAAGTGGTCTGGCAAAATGGCCGCATGCACAACGGTCAAATGACGAATTACATCATGCCGACCTCCGCCGACCTGCCGAAGATTCGCGTCTTCTTCGAAGAGTTGGGCAATGTTCACGGCGCCTACGGAGCCAAAGGCATCGGCGAACTTCCTATGGATGGCCCAGCGCCCGCCATCGTCAATGCAATCGAAGATGCGCTCGGCGCCCGCTTCGACTCCATCCCACTTCTGCCCGAAGATATCTTTGAAACGGTCTTCGCCGATGGAGTGCGATGACCGTCCCGATGTCCGTTCCCTCCGAGCGCCGCGGTAAATGTGAAATCGCTTTGGTGGTGAACGGCAGGCGCGAAAACGTCCGCGTCTATCCCATGGAAAGGCTCCTCGACGTGCTGCGCCACGAACTGAATCTCACCGGCGCGAAAGAAGGTTGCGGCGAAGGCGAATGCGGTTCGTGCTCCGTCTTGATGAACGGCGAGCTGGTGAATAGCTGCCTCATTCCCGCTCTGCAAGCTGCCGACGCGGAGATCACGACAATCGAAGGTCTAGCCGCTGAATCGCAATTGAGCGCATTGCAGTCAGCCTTCCTCGAGTGCGGCGGCGCGCAATGCGGCATCTGCACTCCCGGCATGATCTTGGCCGCCCGTCATCTGTTGAACAAAAATCCCGAACCCAACTCAGACGAAATTCGCGAAGCACTCTCAGGTAACCTTTGCCGCTGCACCGGCTATGTGCAAATTGTCGAAGCGGTCGCGCAAGCCGCACGCCACCGGAGCAGCGAATGAGGTCCGATCCAGCAGACTACGAGTTGATCGCGCCCGGCAAACTCCAAACGGTCGTGCAACTCCTAGCAGAGGAGCCCGGCAAGTGGCTCCCCATCGCTGGCGGCACCGACATCATGGTGCAATACTCAGCAGGCAAGCTTCCTGCGCGAAAACTCGTGAGCATCTGGAATTTGCCGGAGCTGCGGACCGTAGAGATTTCGCCCAATGAAATCACAATTGGCGCCGCCTGCACCTACACGCAATTGCGCGAACATAATATAATTGCCAGCGAATTCCCCATGCTGGCCAGCGCCGCCCGCTGGACCGGCGGAATCGCCAACCAAAACCGCGGAACCCTCGGTGGCAACATCGTGAATGCGTCGCCCGCTGCCGATTCACTCCCCGCGTTGCTGGCCTACGAAGCCGAATTAATTCTCCTGTCGATTCGTGGCGAGCGCCGAGTGCCTTACCTCGGCTTTCACACCGGCTACAAAAAGATGAACCTCGCGCCCGATGAGTTGATCCGAGCCATCGGCCTGCGACGGCAATTTTCAGGCTATCTTCATTACGCGCGCAAAGTGGGAGCCCGCAACGCGCAAGCCATCTCGAAAGTTTGCATCGCCGCGCTAGGCCGCCTTCGCCGACATAACGGTCTAGATGCGGTGGGGAATATGATCGAAGGCGTTCGCATTGCCGTCGGCAGCGTAGCCCCAATTCCTATCCGCCTGACTGATGTCGAACGCACCGTAACCGGAAAATCGATCGAGCCAGAACTGGTGCAGTTGGCGAGAAAAGCTGCGGCCGCCGCGATCCAGCCCATCGATGACATTCGCTCCACCGCGAGATACCGCGCCGCCGTAACCGGTAATCTCGTTGCGGAATTTCTCCAACAACTGCGCGACCAGGGAAAGACGGCATGAGCGATGTTCTGTTGCGCTGGAATTTTCTTCCCGCTTCCGCGGCTGCGAATGAGATACTGCCCTGCTGTGGCTCAAGAGCGTGGGCTGAGAAAATCGCGGCAAGCAGGCCGCTCCAGACGGAGGCCACGCTGCTGGCTGCGTCGGACGAAATTTGGCTCTCCTTGCCCGAATCGGATCGGCTGGAAGCCTTTGGCAGCCATCCCCGAATCGGAGAATCGATCGGTGAATCAAGCGCGCCGAAAGAGGCTTCGGCACGGTCGGTTGCCTGGTCGCGGCAGGAGCAGCGCAGCGTTGCCCACGGAGGTGAAGCGGTTCGACTTGCGCTCGCGGAGGCAAATCGCGAATACGAACGCAGGTTCCATCGCATCTTCATCGTCTGTGCAACCGGCAAACCGCCAGAAGAAATTCTGAAAATTGCGCAGCGCCGCCTCGGTAATGACGAGCGAACCGAATTACAGGAAGCGGCCGAGCAGCAACGGCAGATCACGCAGATTCGCCTGAGAAAGTGGCTGCACGGATAAGAACAGAGATAAGAACTAACGATGGCGCACATTTCAACTCACATTCTCGATATTGCGCAAGGACAACCCGCCAGGAATGTCAAGGTGCGCCTGGAGAGGCGAGATCCATCCGGCGATTGGCGCCTGCTGGCCTCGGCACGCACCGATCAGGACGGCCGCTGCTCCGACTTGCTACCCGAAAAAAAACAGCTGACGCCCGGCTTTTATCGCCTAGGTTTCGAGACCGCAAGCTATTTCGCGGCGTGCAAACTCGACGGATTGTATCCGCGGGTGGAGATCACGTTCCAGGTTCGGAAGGGGCAAAAGCGTTTTCATCTCCCGTTGCTCCTGAGCCCAAACGGGTACACGACCTATCGAGGAAGCTAGAACATGATCACGGTCGCCGAAAACAAATATGGGAAGTCGCGCGTCCGCCTCGTCCAGGTGAAGCGCAGCGTCGGCTGGCATGATCTACACGAGTGGACCATCGAAGTCCTGCTTCAGGGTGACTTCGATTCCTGCTTCACGGAAGCGGACAACAGCAAAATTCTTCCCACCGACACGATGAAAAATACCGTCTACTCGTTGGCGCGAAAGTCCACCGCAACTTGCATGGAAGATTTCGCCAAAGAGTTGGTCGATTTTCTTCTTGGCCGCAATCCCCAGGTTTCCGTAGCCGAAGTGTCCATATCGGAAAAAGCGTGGGTGCACCTCCAAAGCGGCGGAAAGCCGCACCCTGCAACATTTGTTCAAGCCGGCGGAGAAATCCAAACCGCGAAAGTGACGCGAACCAGTGCGAGCGAATTTTCCGTCACCGCCGGATTAGAAAATCTCGTCATCATGAAAACGGCGGATTCCGCGTTCGAGGGCTACATTCAAGATTCGCTCACCACATTGCCGCCCGCCAAAGACCGGCTCCTCGGCACCGCCGTGCGAGCCAACTGGAATTACACGCGGCCCGATGTCCCGTTCAATTCACTGCGCGCGAAAATTCGCGAAATTCTCCTGGCGACGTTTGCCGCACACGATAGTAAATCCGTTCAACACACGCTCTATGCCATGGGCAAAGCCGCGCTCGAAGAAGTCGCCGAGGTCGAAGACATCGAATTGGCTATGCCCAACAAGCATTGCCTGCTGGTCGATCTCTCGCGCTTTGGACAAGACAATCCAAACGAAATTTTTGTGCCCGTCGACGAGCCGCATGGCAGCATTCAGGCGCGGCTTCGTCGCCAATAAACTATGCGCGACAGCGAAACTCTAGCCCGCGAAGTGATCGCGCGTTGCCAGGCGCTTGCGCGTTTCAGCGAAGATGCGACCGGTATTCGCCGCACATTTCTGAGCCCGCCCATGCGCGATGTTCACCGCGCAATCGCCGAATGGGTTACTCCTCTCGGCGCCAGCTCGCGAGTCGATGCCGTGGGCAACCTGCGGATCCTTTATCCCGGCGCGGAAGCGAATGCCCCGCGTTTACTCATCGGCTCGCACCTCGATACCGTCCCCAATGCCGGAGCGTATGACGGCATTCTGGGAGTCGTTCTAGCCGTCGCGCTCCTTACCGCATGTGAGGGCCGCAAGTATCCCTTTGCTCTCGAGGTCGTCGGCTTCTCAGAAGAGGAAGGCGTTCGCTTCGGCACGCCCTTCATTGGCAGCCGCGCCCTCGTCGGTAGCCTCGATGAAGAACTGCTGAGCCGCCGTGATGCGCAAGGAATTTCGATACGCGAGGCGATTGCAAATTTTGGCTTGAATCCCGCAGACATTCCGCAAACTGCAATGGGTGACGATACCCTAGGTTATATTGAGTTTCACATCGAACAAGGGCCAGTGTTAGAGCACGCCGGCCATTCGCTGGGAGTCGTCGAAGCGATCGCTGGCCAAACTCGTATGGAGATCACCTTCCTGGGTCATGCCAATCACGCCGGAACGACCCCCATGAGTCTTCGCCACGATGCGCTCGCCGCCGCCGCCGAGTGGATCAGCGTGGTCGAGCAGCACGCCCAGAGCACGAACGGATTGGTGGCGACAGTCGGCTCGATCCAAGTCAAGCCCGGCGCGGTCAATGTAATTACCGCACAAGCGCTGCTGACCCTCGATGTGCGCCATCAAAAGGACGAAGCGCGCAATCGAGCGGTAGATTTTTTTGTCGGCCAAGCAGAAGATATCGCGAAGCGTCGTCGCCTGAGTGTGCGATCGAAAAAGCTACTGGATCAGCAAGCTGTGCCGCTCGATTCTTTCTTGCTGAACCGGGTAGCAGAAGCCGTGAGCAGAGCCGGATGCGAGGCCTATCGCATGGTCAGCGGCGCCGGCCACGACGCCATGATATTGGCTGCCAGAATTCCCTCCGCCATGGTTTTTCTTCGCACTCCCGGAGGAATCAGCCACGATCCTGCGGAGGCGGTCGAGGTTGAGGACGTGACGAAAGCCATTGATTGCGGATTCCATCTTCTAGATCAAGTTGCTTCGTCAGCTGATTTCCTATCTTCTCCATCAAGGACGCACCGTGCATAATCTCGGCCATACGCGAAGCTCCCAGCAGCCCAATCATCTTCTGCTGACGCCCGACACATTTGTACGCACAACTTTGCCGGGCATGAAAAATTGCACCGCGATGGTTCATGCCGGGCCAGGGATGGGCGCCGCATTCACCGAGTACACGGCCGAATTCGAAGCCGGCGGAGAACTCGGCGACACGCCGGCGCAGCGTTTTATTTTCGTCATGGAAGGTGCTGTCCATCTAGACGTGAGTGGCAAGACGAACGCCCTCGGAGCGCGCGGCTATGCGTACCTTCCGGTGGGCTTGCCGCATCGGATCTCGGCGAGCGAAAAAGCTCGCGTCGCGGTCATCGAGAAATCCTATGAATTGCTGCCCTTGACGGCACCACCACCTCTAATCATCTCCCGCGAAGACGATGTCAGCTCCCATCCCCTCGACGACGATCCCGATTTACAGGTGAAGTGTCTTTTGCCCGACGAGATGAGCTTCGATTTCGCCGTCAATACCATGGTCTACCAGCCCGGAGCCGCGCTCAACATGGTCGAAATGCATGTCATGGAGCACGGCCTCATCATGCTCGAAGGCGGAGGAATCTATCGCCTCGGAGATTCCTGGTATCCCGTCACCGCCGGCGATTTCATCTGGATGGCTCCATGGTGCCCGCAGTGGTTCGGAGCCATAGGAAAAGTTCCCGCGAAATATCTCATCTACAAAAACTGGAACCGCCATCCACTCGCAGGCGCGCAAAAATGAAAATTGAAGTCGACCAGCGGAAGTTGTTATCTGAGATTGAAACCCTCGCCGCGATCTCCGACACGGAGGCGCCAGCCGTCACGAGAATTGTTTTTACGCCCACCGACCTCCGAGCCCGCGCCTGGCTAAAAAGCCGTTGCGAAGAAGCGGGCCTGGCCACACGCGAAGATCCGATCGGCAACACGTTCGCGCGTTGGGCTGGTTCCGATCCCGCGCTTCCGGCCGTCGGCACCGGCTCTCACATCGACGCCATCCCCAACGCGGGAAAGTTTGACGGCGTCGTCGGCGTTCTCGGAGGTCTCGAGGCAATCCGAGCTTTGCAGCGCAGCGGATTTCGTCCCAAACATTCCGTCGAATTGCTGATGTTCACCTCGGAAGAACCCACGCGTTTCGCTGTCGGATGCATCGGCAGCCGCATGCTTTCGGGAACGCTATCTGCTGAAGCTGCGCGCAGGTTGAAAGACAGCGATGGCGCATCGCTCGATGAAGTCCGCGAAAAAGCGGGCTTCGCCGCCGGACTCGCAGCAGTCAAACTGCCAACTGCCTATTACAAAGCTTTCGTTGAATTACATATCGAGCAAGGCCCGCTGCTCGAGCGCCAACAAATTCCGCTAGGCGTTGTTACCGGCATCGCCGCACCCGCAAGCCTGCGCATCACCCTCGAAGGCTCAGGTGGCCACGCCGGAGCAGTTCTAATGCCCGATCGCCGCGACGCGCTCTGCGCTGCCGCTGAATTAATCCTCGCCATCGAGCATGCCGCGCGAGCGAGCGGCGCCATCGACACCGTAGCCACAGTCGGCATCTGCGAAGTCTTTCCAGGAGCCGTCAATAGCATTCCCAGCCGGGTTCGCATCAGTGCTGACATTCGCGACACCGATCTCAAACGCCGCGACGAAGTCATGCAGAAAATAGAAACTGCCGGTCAGGCAATCGCGGCAAAGCGGCAGGTTTCGTTTTGCACAGAGCTATTAAACGCCGACGCCCCCGCCCAGTGCGCGCCCGCGGTAATCGAAGCCCTGTCCCAATCCTGCCGCAAACACAATCTGAATTTTCTCCCCATGGTGAGCCGCGCTTATCACGATTCGCTCTTCATGTCCCGCGTCGCTCCGACCGCCATGCTCTTCATCCCCTGTCGCAACGGATACAGTCATCGCCCCGACGAATACGCATCCCCGGAAGACATGGCCCGAGGGACATTAGTCCTCGCTGAGACGCTCGCCGCTCTTTCAAAGTGAAAGCAACTGCCAGGACTATCCATGCCGCGCCGCCGAGTTTCGAATCCTCGCATACCCCGGCTTGATCTTCTTGTAAATGAAATCGCAGCGCTGATCGTAAGGCAAGAAAGCGCTCTTCATCGCATTGATAGTAATTTTCTCAAAATCGTCTAGATTCAGACCAAATGTCTCCGCCGCCGCCTCGAACTCCTGCGTCATCGTGGTGCTGCTCATCAGGCGATTGTCGGTGTTTAGCGTGACGCGAAATTTCTCCTGATAAAGGATCTTGAAAGGATGCTCCGCCAAACTCGGCGTCGCTCCGGTATGCACATTGCTAAGCAAACAGATTTCCAGCGGAATGCGCTTGTCGAGCACATACTGCGCCAGATCGCCCAACTTCACAGCTTTTCCATCCACCACGGCGATGTCATCGATTAATCGCGTGCCGTGTCCAATCCGGTGCGCTCCGCAATATTGAATGGCCTGCCAGATCGACTCTTTGCCGTAGCCTTCGCCGGCGTGAATCGTGATATTGAAATTCTCCCGCTGAATGTAGTGAAACGCGTCAACATGTTTCTTCGGAGGATACCCGCCTTCCTCCCCCGCAAGATCGAAGCCGACAACTCCGCGCTCGCGAAAATCAACGGCCAGTTCCGCCATCTCCAGCGACACATCCCGATTGCGCATGGCGCAGATAATCAGTCCCGACCCGATCCCATAATCCTTGCGCCCTCGCTCCAATCCCTTCAAAACCGCCGAAACAACCTGCAGGTGGGTCAATCCTTTCTCCGTATGAAAGATCGGCGCAAAGCGCGTTTCAAAATACACCACTCCATCCTCGCTCAAATCCGCAGCCTGTTCATAGGCGACACGCTCCAGCGCCTCCTCGGTTTGCATGACTGCGATCGTGTGCGCGAAGCCTTCCAGATATTTCGCCAGACTTCCCTGATTCGCGCCGCGAAAAAACCACTGCGCCAGTGCTTCGGGATCGGCAGTCGGAAGCTCGCGATATCCCGCCTCTTTCGCCAATTCCACCACCGAGCGCGGCCGCAACACACCATCCAGATGCTCGTGCAACAGCACTTTCGGAAGACTCTGCAACAACTGCTTATCAAATTTCATCGAAGGCTCTCTTCTTGCCCCAGTCTATAGCAGGCAAAACGTTGCCAGATAATACACCGCCTCCCCCGCCAGATTTTCTCTACATCCGTTCTCCCTGAGCCCGTGTTGTACAATCCCACCCCAATGCAACTCAAGCAAGCTTCGCCCAACTCCGCGCAAACATCGATCGCGGTTTCGCCGGGAACCGGCTATGGCTTGCGCTGCGAGATTCTCTCGCCCATGGAAACGCTGGCGCAATCCGTTTCTACCATCGCTCCCACGACAACGCCCGCCGCGACCATTCCGTTGGTATGCGCGCTGGCCGGCAACGGCACGTGGGTCGCGTATGCGCTGGCCACCGTGGCCGTCCTGCTCGTCGCGCTCTGCATCGGCCGCTACGCCCGCTATTCCGCGTCACCCGGATCGCTCTACACCTACGCGTCGATGACCCTCCCGCCCTGGCTCAGTGCCACCGTCGCGTGGAGTTTGTTGCTCGCTTACGTGGCCACCGGATCAAGCGTCATCGGCGGCTTCTACCACTACGCCAACCTGCTCCTGCACGACGCCACCGGCCATGTTTACTCCACCGTATTGCTCGCCACTCTAGTCACCGGCGTTTCGATTTGGATCGCCTACCGCGACATAAAGATCTCCGCCCGCCTGATGCTGTGGATCGAGGCCGCATCGGTCACCGTGATCGTCGTCGTTGTGGCATTGTTGCTCGCGCGTCACGGCTGGCATTTAGACGGCGAACAACTCCATCTCCACGGCATGACCGGCAGCGGCCTGCGCCTCGGCCTCGTGCTCGCGCTCTTCAGTTTCGTCGGCTTCGAAAGCGCGACCACGCTCGGCGCCGAGGCGCGCAATCCGCTCCAGACCATTCCGCGCGCGGTCATCCTAAGCGCTCTTCTAGCCGGAGCCTTCTTCATCGTCTGCGCTTATGCCGAAGTCTTAGGTTTCCACACCGCAGGCCAGGATTTGGGCGCGAGCCAGGCTCCCATGCATGTGCTCGCGAGAGTCGGCGGCGTACCGATACTGGGCCTGCTCATCGATATCGGTGCGCTCGTCAGCCTCTTTGCCGGAACGCTAGCCTGCATCACCGCCGCCGCCCGTGTGCTCCTACTGATGGCTCACAACGGACTAGCCCCCGATTCACTCCGCAACACCCACGCCCGAAATCAAACTCCCAGCCGCGCCGTCATCATCACCGGCATAGCCGCCCTCGCGCCCGCCGCTGTCCTCGCCGCCCGCGGGGCCAGCGGTCTCGATGTCTACGGCTGGCTAGGCTCGCTCGCCACCTACGGCTTCATCGTCGCCTATGCATTAGTCTGCGTCGCGCTGCCACGATATCTGCGCGACCACGGCGTCTTCCGCGCCGGAGCGCAGATCATCCCCTGGCTCGCCGCAACTGCTATGCTGCTCGCTTTGGTAGGAAATCTATATCCAGTCCCCGAAGGCCCCTACGGCAGACTGCCCTACATCTACCTCGCCTATCTGGCCGCAGGTCTGCTCTGGTTCGCCCTGCACGGCCGCAACAAAAAAAGCCGGCTGCCCCACTCATCGCGCACTTTGGGATGAGTGGGGGCCTAACCCAAAAACGTTCGCTGCAGGCTAATCAGATGGCTGAAACCTCGATTGTTGCCCCAACTGTTGGGTGGCGCAGCGGTTCACCGCTGCGATAGAGGGCAATTGTGAAGTCGGGCTCTAGCCGCCGAGGGAATGCTGCGGCGTGAAGCCACGGTCGCCACCATAAAAATATCTGATCCCTGCCAAAGAAATTTTCACTACAGCGAGCGCTTTCCTTCCGCGCCCAAGTCGCGTAAATTTACTCCGTTCTTTTTTGTGTCTAAACGCGCGCAACCCAGCCTTGCCGCAAGTACCGTTTTCATAACTTAGAAGTAAGCTCCACCCGCCCACCAGCGGTGCTATGCCCGTGTCTTTGACTCAAGGATTCACGAGGCTATTGATGCTTAATAAAATCGCACTAGCCGTTTTCCTTGCCGCGTCGTCGCTTCTCATCCCCATAGCCCTCACGCCGTCTGCCTATGCCCAGCAAACTCTCGGTGGAATCACCGGCGCGGTCGCCGACAAAACCGGCGGAGTTCTGCCTGACACCACAGTCACCATCGTCGGCGATCAGACCAAACTCACCCGCACTCAAAAGACCAACGCCAGCGGCGTCTACGATTTCGTTAGCCTGCCCATCGGTACCTACACCCTCACCTTCACCCATGAAGGCTTCGAAACTCAGAAGATTCCCTCCATCACCGTGCAGGCGGATCGCACTGCCACCGTAAATTCCGTCTTGCCCGTGGGCCAGGTAGGAACCGTCGTCGAAGTCCAAGCCGATCCGCTCATGAACGCCGCCGACACGACCAACGGTTACGTACTCGACGATCAGCAGATTCAGGACGTCCCCCTGCCCACCGGCAGTTTCACCGGCCTGGCCATTCTTACCCCCGGAGTCAACGCCGAGCTTCCGGGCGGCACCGGCGTCAACAGCGGCCTCGGCAATCAGCCGATCTGGGCCAACGGCCAGCGCGATACCAGCAACAGCTTCCTCCTCAACGGAGTCGACGCGAGCAACCTGTTCAACGGCAAGAGCACCAGCCAGGTCGCCTCCGCCCGCATCGTCAATAACACTGGAGTCGCCAACCCCAACAGCACCACCGCCGCGCCCGTCCAGAGCACTGCTTCCGTTTATCTTGCCGTCGGCCAGGCCTTGCCCACTCCCGCGCCGGAAAGTGTCCAGGAATTGCGCGTCAACGCCTCCATGTACGACGCGCAACAAGGTGCCACCAGCGGCGCTCACATCGATATGAGCACCACGTCAGGGACCAACGCGTTTCACGGCCAGGCCTACTGGCACCGCGGCACGGATTGGCTCAATGCCGCTCCCTTCTTCAACAAGGAAGACCCTAACATTCCTTCCTACGACAAAAATCCGGAATTGCATCGCGAGACGATCGGGGGCACCGTAGGCGGCCCCATCATCAAAGACAAGCTCTTCGGCTTCATCAGCTATCAACACCTTCACGATTCCGATCAGGATATCGGTCTCTCGCGCCTGATCGTTCCGCAAGGCCTCAGCGATGACCGATCCGTGACAGCCCTCGAGACGCTCTCCGACACATACTGGGGCACGAACCTCGTAGCAGCCGGGCCCGCCGCCGTCAGCCCGACCGCCGTTGCCCTCTTCCAATACAAATTGCCCAACGGCCAATATCTCATCCCCTCGTGGGACGGCCAGACCGCCGACGCCACTTTCCCCGAGAACGCCATCAGCCCTGGCACCGCCTACTTCAAGGCCGACCAAGCCGTCGCCAATCTCGATTGGAACCGGAGTACCAAAGACACAATTTCGGCAAAATACTATTACCAGCACGACCCGACCGTCGCTCCCTACGCCTACTCCAACGTCGCCGGATTTCCCCAGTATCTCGATGCCGGCAGCCAAGTCGCATCCATCACCAACACCCAGACCCTACGGTCCAATCTAAGCATCACCGAAGTCCTTGGCATCCTTCGCGAGAAGGTGTACAGCACCATCGCCCAGCCGTTCTCGCCTCAATCTTTTGCCGGCCAAACCGGAACGGCCCCCATCAACACTTTCGGATCTACGTTTTTCCCAGGCATCAGCATCGTCGATCCCTTCGGCGTAGACGGCGCGGCGAACACCGGCGTCGGCCCAACCTGCAATGCCGCCAATCCCTGCCCCATTACCAACCAGCAGCCTCTGGTCATCGGCCAGGGCTCTGCCTCTCAAGGAGCTTTCACCGGGGTCTTTCAGAATCGCATCATGCCGTCCGCCAACGCCATTTGGATCAAGGGCAAGCACACCCTAAATTTCGGCGGCAGCTATGCCTATACCCAACTCAATGCCCGCGACACAAGAACCGGCCAGGGCATCATTTCGAGCGCCGACTTTTCCCAATTCATTCAGGGATTCGTCAACATCAACGACGACTTCACTACCACCAAATTCCTGCAAGGCAACGCCGACCGCTACTACCGCGCCGGCCAGTCGGGAGCCTACATTCAAGACAAATTCCAGTTCCGCACAAACTTAACCTTCACCGCCGGCCTGCGTTGGGATTGGGATGGCGGCCTCACCGAAA